>R28__coassemble_88_pt1 | contig 53319 bp, 55 predicted proteins | sample R28__metabat2_low_PE_026 | metagenome-assembled genome bin R28
CATTTCTGCTTCTGCGTTTCGGATTTTCCTGTATCGTTTTCAAGGTCCAGGTGCCTGCTTTGCAGCCGGCTTGCTTATATTAGCACGGGTCGCGCTTCTTGTCAAGCCTATTTTTCGACTTTTTCTGAATTTTTGTAACACTTTTGCAATATCCGTATCTTGTCATGGATCCTTTCCCAAATGTTCGCCTTTTGCTATCTTTCTTTTGCCGAACTCATTTGGAATGTTCCTGCCTTCTTAGCGGCCCGTTCCGGCTCCTCACGACCGAACATGGCTTTCCCAGCTTTCAAAGGAGAACGATTGAGATCTGATATGCTCTCGCTTCCTATTTTATTCGTCTTGTCTTGCGCTCCCTTGATTCGACATGATAAAAAGGGATTGCATCCTTCTCAAGAATAGGCTATAATGACCACAGTCAGATCTTTTAAAGGAGGTCCAACCCTATGATCCAGATCATTGCAGGCAAGAAGGGCTCCGGCAAGACCAAGCGCCTGATCGACATGACCAATGACACCGCCGAGAAGACCGACGGCTGCGTCGTCTTCCTGGATGACGACAATCGCTGCATGCGCGATATCGATCACAAGGTCCGCTTTGTGAACGCCGGCGAATACCATGTGCATACCCCCGAGATGTTCGTGGGCTTCCTGAGCGGCATGCTCAGCCAGAACTACGATATCAGCACAGTGTTCATCGATGCCTTCACTCGCCTGTGCAAGACCGATCTGAACGATGCCGCCTGGCTCTTTGAACTGATGGAGGAGCTGTGCCAGAAGCATTCCGTGAATTTCGTCCTCAGCGTGAGCGAGGACCCCGCGGAGATGCCCGAGCACGTGGCCAAGTATATCATCTGACCGGAAGCCTGGCCGTATGGGCGGCGGTGCTGTGCCGCTGCCCTTTTCCTATGCTCGATGTACGACGGAGGATGATGGTATGTCTTTCTTTTCCACCCGCGGAGGCGATCACGCGGTCGCCTCGCAGGCGATCCTGCGCGGCCTGGCTCGGGACGGCGGTCTCTATGTGCCTGCCATGTTCCCCCAGTTCTCTCATGATGAGCTCCACGGTATGCCTGAGCTGAGCTATGTGGAGCGCGCGTCCATGATCCTCCGCACCTATCTGGAGGACTTCACGCCCGCCGAGATCGACGATGCCGTGCGCAAGGCTTACGCGCCTTAGAAGTTCGACGATCCGGCCATCGCGCCGCTGAAGCGTCTTGATGATGATACCTATGTGCTCGAGCTGTTCCACGGCCCGACGCTCGCCTTCAAGGACATGGCGCTGCAGCTCCTTCCCTACCTCTCTACTCTCAGCGCCCGCAAGAACGGTGAAGAGCGTGAGGTGAGCATCCTGGTGGCCACCAGCGGTGACACCGGCAAGGCCGCGCTCGAGGGCTTCCGTGATGTGCCCGGCACCAGCTGCACCGTGTTCTATCCGCAGGACGGCGTGAGCGACATCCAGCGCCTGCAGATGGTCACCACGGCGGGAAGCAACACGCACGTCATCGCCGTGAAGGGCAACTTCGATGACGCGCAGACGGGCGTGAAGCAGCTGCTCGGCTCGGAGGAGTTCATGGCCAAGATGGACGCGGCCGGTAAGCTGCCGTCGTCCGCCAATTCGATCAACTTCGGCCGTCTTGTACCGCAGATCGTCTATTACTTCAGCGCGTATGCCGACCTGGTCGGCCGCAGCGTCGTCGCGCCCGGCGATCCGGTCGACTTCGTGGTGCCCACCGGCAACTTCGGCAACATCCTTGCGGCGTTCTATGCCCGCAACATGGGCCTGCCTGTGGGGAAGCTCATCTGCGCCAGCAACCGTAACCACGTGCTGACCGATTTCTTCGCCGACGGTGTCTATGACGCCCGCCGCCTGTTCTTCAAGACGATCTCGCCCTCCATGGACATCCTCGTCAGCTCCAACCTGGAGCGTCTGCTCTTCGAGGCGGCTGACAGGGACGGCGCGCTGGTCGCCACCTGGATGCAGCAGCTGAAGGAGTCCGGCACCTACGCCGTGGGCGAGCAGCGCATGGAGTGGCTCAACGACCTCTTCGCCGCCGGCTATGCCGATGACGAACAGACCGCCGCCGAGATCCGCCGCTGCTTCGAACAGGAGCATTACCTGATGGACCCGCATACGGCTGTGGCGAGCCACGTGCTCAGGACCCTTCGCGGTACCGCCAGCCGCCGACCCACCGTCATCGTCTCCACCGCGAGCCCCTACAAGTTCGCGCCGGACGTGCTCTCCGCGCTGCTCGGCAAGGACGCGGTCGAGGGCCGTGACGCCTTCGTATGCTCTGAGCTGCTCGAGCGCCACACAGGCGTCTCCATGCCTGACCAGGTGAAGCGTCTGCGTGAGCAGCCTGTGCGGCATACCGCGTCCTGTGAGAAGGATGCCATGGCCCAGGCCGTGCTGGATGCCTTCAAGTAAAGCTGTTTCTTCAGATCGAATAGTCAGGGGCTGTCCCGGAGCATATCGGGACGGCCCCTTTTTGTCTGCCCGACCTATGGAAAGGATGGAACGAACGATGGAACGCAAGTCGAACGGATCGAACAAAATGGGCACCGCGCCGGTGCCGAGGCTGCTGCTGGGCATGGCGATCCCTCTCATGCTCTCGCTGCTGGTGCAGTCGCTCTATAACATCGTGGACAGCATCTATGTCTCCGGCCTGGGGCAGAGCGCCCTGACCGCGACCTCCCTCGCCTACCCCGTCCAGCTGCTGATGATCGCACTGGGCGTCGGCACGTCTGTGGGCATCAACGCCCTGCTCTCCCGTCTGCTCGGACAAGGGAAGAGAAGCGAAGTCAGCAGCGGCGCGGTGACGGGCGTCCTCCTGGCCGCCGCGAGCTCTCTGATATTCATGATCGTCGGTCTCTTCCTGGCCGGGCCGATCGCGAGCGCCATGACCGCGGACCCCGAGATCGCGTCTCTGTGCCGCGATTATCTCTCGATCGTGACCGTCTTCAGCCTTGGCTCTCTGATCGAGATGATGTTCCAGCGCTTCCTGCAGGCAGCCGGCCGCACCGGACTGAGCATGATCTCTCTGGTGGTCGGCGCGGTCATCAACATCGTGCTGGACCCGATCATGATCTATGGCCAGTATGGCTGCCCCGCCTTCGGGATCCGCGGCGCTGCCATCGCCACTGTGATCGGACAGTGGCTCGGCGCGCTGACGGCCATCCTGCTGAACACCTTCCTGAACCCCGAGGTCCGTCTCACCCTTCGCGGCTTCCGTCTGCGGCGCGCGACCGTGGCGGCGATCTATCGTGTGGGCCTTCCCACCATCATCATGCAGGCCATGGGCTCGGTCATGAACTTCGGGATCAACGCCATCCTGGCCGATGCCACCGCCACCGCCTTCTTCGGGGTCTATTACAAGCTGCAGACCTTCGTCTCCATGCCGATGAACGGACTGGCCCAGGCCTGTCTGCCGATCGTCGGGTTCAACTTCGGTGCCGGCAAGGAGGACCGCGTCCGCAAAACGATGCGGACCGCCATCCTCTGGGGCGCCGCGGTCGGCCTAGTCGGTTCGGTGCTGTTCCTCATCCTCCCGGAGCAGCTGCTGCGGCTCTTCAACGCGAACGAAGGCCTGCTCTCGCTCGGTGTGCCCGCCGTGCGTGTCATGTGCGGGACCTATGCGCTGATGGCCGTCACGTCCATCCTGGGCATGTGCGGCTCGGGCCTGGGAAACGGCGTCATCAACATGCTCGGCGCGGCGATCCGCCAGGTCCTCGTGCTGCTGCCCTGCTTCGCGCTGATCAAAGCGCTCCTCGGCCTGGGTGCCGCCTGGTATGCCTTCTGGATCGCCGAGCCGGCCGCGCTGATCGTCTCAGTCCTCATGATCCGCCGCCAGCTGGCCCGCTGCTTCGGCAGGGGCTGACAGATCGCAAGATCTCGACATCCGCGCCTGAAACGTTCTTGCAATTTCAGCATGATCATGCTATGATCGGATATGATAGAGACCCCGCGAAAAAGGCCTCATTCCGAAGAGATGGGAGCAGATGACCATGGAGCATAAAGAGCTGATCGCCAAGCTGACGCTTGCGGAAAAGTGCGCGATCCTTTCCGGCAAGGACGTTTGGCATACCCGCCCGGTCGAGCATGCCGGGATCCCCTCGATCACCCTTTCCGACGGACCGAGCGGCCTTCGCAAGCAGGCCGGTGAGGGCGACCATCTGGGTCTGAACGCTTCGACCCTCGCGACCTGCATCCCCTCCGCGGCCACCGTCGCGAACACCTGGGACACCGCGATCGCGGAGCAGGTCGGCTCTGTCGTCGGCGCGGAGGCCGCCGCGCAGGACGTGCAGGTGCTGCTGGGGCCCGGCCTGAACACGAAGCGCAGCCCCCTGTGCGGCCGCGACTTCGAGTATTTCTCCGAGGATCCTTACCTGAGCGGCAAGATGGCCGCCGGCTTCATCCGCGGTGTGCAGAGCCATGGCATCTCCGCCTGCGCTAAGCACTTCGCGGCCAACAGCCAGGAGCTGCGCCGTATGCATAACGACAGCGTGATGGACGAGCGCACCCTGCGCGAGCTCTACCTCACCGGCTTCTAGATCGCGGTGAAGGAAGGCCATCCGCACACCATCATGACCAGCTACAACAAGGTGAACGGCACCTACGCCAACGAGAACGCGCATCTGCTGAAGGAAATCCTGCGCGGTGAGTGGGGCTATGAGGGCGCCGTGGTCACCGACTGGGGCGGCAGCAACGACTACACAGAAGGCGTGCGCGCCGGCATGGACCTGGAGATGCCCGGCTCCGGCGATGACAGCGCCATCCAGCTGATGAAAGCTGTGCGCGAGGGCCGCATCGAGGAGAGCCTCGTGGATCGGCGCGTGGATGAGCTGCTCACCCTGATCGACATCACCACCGCCACCCGCGGCACCGTGAAGGCCGACCTCGACGCCGACCATCAGGTGGCCGAGAAGGCTGCCGAGAGCGCCGTGGTCCTGCTGAAGAACGAGAGCGCGCTGCTGCCCCTGGCCATGGACGCGAAGGTGGCCTTCATCGGCGGGTTTGTCGATGAGCCCCGCTACCAGGGCGCCGGCAGCTCGATGGTGAACGCCTACAAGGTCGACAAGACCTCCGAGCTGCTGAAGGCTGCCTTCCCGCAGTGCGTGGGCACTGCGAAGGGCTTCGAGCGCCTGGACAAGGAGAACGAGGCGTTGGCTGCCGAGGCCGAGGCCCTGGCGAAGACCGCCGATATCATCGTGCTCTATATCGGCCTGACCGAGAGCTTCGAGACCGAGGGCCTCGACCGCACGCATATGCGCCTGCCCGGCAACCAGGTGGCGCTGCTTCAGCGGCTGAGCCGCCTCGGCAAGCCCATCGTCGCCGTGCTCTCCGCCGGCAGCGCCGTCGAGATGCCCTGGCTGGACAAGTGCCAGGCGCTGGTGTATGGCGGTCTGGGCGGACAGGCCGGCGCGGGCGCCATGCTCCGCGTCCTGTCCGGTGAGGTCTGCCCCTCCGGCAAGCTGGCTGAGACCTTCCCCATCGCCTATGAGGACGTGCCCTCCAGCCATTATTATCCCGGCGACGAGCTGACCAGCGAATACCGCGAGGGCCTCTTTGTGGGCTACCGCGCCTTCGAGACCATGGTCAAGGCCGTCCGTTTCCCCTTCGGCTTCGGTCTGAGCTACACCACCTTCGCCTATGCCGATCTGAAGGTGGATGAGCAGGGCGTGAGCTTCGCCGTCACCAACACCGGCAAGGTCGCCGGCGCCGAGGCCGCGCAGCTCTATGTGGCTCTGCCCGGCGCGAAGGTCTTCCGTCCCGCGAAGGAGCTGAAGGGCTTCGCCAAGGTGGCTCTGCAGCCCGGCGAGACGAAGCAGGTCACCATCCCCTTCGATGACAAGACCTTCCGTTATTTCGACGTGGTCACCGGCCGCTTTGAGACCGAGACCGGCACCTATCAGATCATGATCGGCGCCAGCGTGCAGGACATCCGCCTCACCGGCAGCCTGGCCGTGAAGGGCACCCGCAGCGCCGATCCCTATGCCGGCAAGGCCATCGACTGCTACCGCGCCTGCAGCCTGGACGCCGTGCCCGACGCGCAGTTCGCCGCGCTGCTGGGCCATGCTGTCCCGCAGCACCTGTGGGACCGCAAGGCGCCTCTGGGCATGAACGATACCGTGAGCCAGCTCGAATACGCCCGCAACCCCATCGCCCGCTTCGCCTGGAAGATCCTGCGCAACAAGAAGGACAAGTCCATCGAGATGGGCAAGCCCGACCTGAACATGCTCTTCATCTTCAATATCCCCTTCCGCGGCATGGCCAAGATGATGGGCGGCATGGTGAGCATGCGCATGGCCGAGGCCATCCTGTTCATGTGCAACGGTCATGGCTTCCGCGGGCTGGGGCGGCTGATCGCGGGCTTCTTCAGCAGGCCGTCGCTGAGCAAGATCAAGGAGGACAAGTGATATGAAGTTCTGGACTGACTTTGCCGCGAAGCACCCCGGCGCGGCCAAATGGATCCGCGAGGGCGGCCTGTTCGTCATCGTGAGCAACCTGATCACCGTGTTCAAGTATGCCATCCTCACCTTCCTGCCCGCGGCCTTCGCGTCGCTGGGCAGCCAGGCCTTCGGCTGGCCGAACATCGCCCTCACCATCGGCGGCAAGACCTTCCCCTGGATGGTCATCGGTTATGGCGCCGAGCAGGGCGGCCTGGCCTATTTCACCGCCTACATGGTGGCCATGGTCATCGGCGAGTGCATCAACTTCCCCATCCAGAAGCTGGTCGTATTCCGCAGCCACGGTCATCTGGCCAAGCAGATCGTGTGGTATGTCATCGCGTTCTGTTTCATCACCGTCATCGTGAACAGCATCAACTGCATTTGGGTCGCTGTGGCGCAGGATGTGTGGGGCGTGCCCAACTGGCTGTATAACATCGTGACCGTCGTGCTGAACGGCGGCGTATCGATGGTCGTGTTCTTCTTCGTGAACAAGATCATCTTCCCCGAGACCCCCAAGGCCGAAAAGGCCTGATGAGACCCTATCGGGAGCTCGCTGCCGCGGCAGGGGCTCCCCTTTTGATGAAAGGTGTGATCTGTGATGGATGCTCCCCTGTCCTCCATGTCCTTCGATGAGCTGCTGCGCCCGGAGGGCCATCTGTGCGCCTGCGGCCGTCACCACAGCTGCGGTGTGAAGTATCTGCGCGTGGGCCACGGCGTCTCGGCCCTGCTGCCTTAGGCGATGGCCGCCATCGGCGTGAAGAAGCCGTTCATCGTGATGGACATGAACACCCGCGCCGCCGCCTGGGATCGGGTGCGCCCTGTGCTGGAGGCAGCCGGGATCGCCTACAGCGTCTACTGCTACCCCACCGCCGAGCGCATCGAGCCCGATGAGGCCGCCGTGGGCGCGATCACCCTGGCCTACGACCCCTCCTGCGATGTGGTGCTGGCCATCGGCAGCGGCGTGATCAACGATTGCTGCAAGGTGCTGGCCCATGCCGCGCATGTGCCCTGCATGGTGGTGTGCACCGCGCCCTCGATGGATGGTTATGCCTCCAACTGCTCGGCCATGATCTTCGACCATGTGAAGGTCTCGCCCGCCAATGCCTGCGCCCAGGCGATCCTGGCCGATACCGAGATCATGGCCACCGCGCCCGACCGCATGCTGCGCGCAGGCCTGGGCGATATGCTGGCCAAGTATGTGTCGCTGTGCGAGTGGAAGCTGGCGTCCATCATCCACGGCGACCCCTACTGCCCGCAGATCGCCGAGCTGGTGCGTGCCTCCCTGCAGAAGGTCGTCGATCACGCTCCCGGCCTCATGGCTCGCGATGAGGAAGCCATCGGCGCGGTGGCGGAGGGCCTCATCCTCTCCGGCATCTGCATGGCGTTCGCCGGCAACAGCCGCCCCGCCAGCGGTCTGGAGCACTACTTCAGCCATGTGTGGGAGATGCAGGCCCTGCAGCACGGCAAGAGCAGCGACCTGCACGGCATCCAGGTGGGCGTCGGCACGCTGCTCGTCCTCTGGCTGTACGATCATGTGCTGGATATCGACCATGTGGATCTTGCGAAGGCCCACGCGGCCGCCGCTTCCTTCTCGGATGAGAAGTGGCGCGCGCACATGGAGCAGATCTTCGGCACGGCCGCGCCTTCGGTCTTCCGCCTGGAGGAGAAGGCCCACAAGAACGATCCCGCCGCCCGTGAGGCCCGTCTGCAGACGATCGCCGCCGAATGGCCGCGCCTGAAGCAGATCATCGATGATGAGCTCCCCTCCTATGAGGAGGTGCTGGGCATCATGACCCGCGCCGGCATGCCGCTCGTCCCCGCCGACCTGGAGCTGACCGTGCAGGACACGGTGGAGGCCTTCCTGGGCAGCCGCAACATCCGCGACAAGTACCTCACCAGCAGCATGCTCTGGGACATGGGTCTGCTGGAGGATGCCGCGCAGCTGCTCCGGCATTATCCCGACTGACGGAAGCAACGCCCACGCAAAAGGATCCTCGCATGAGCGGGGATCCTTTTGCGTTGCTCGTCGACGCTGTCTCTCACAGCCTCCGCAGGAACTTGACAGCCAGCGGGAACCATTCCGCGGCGTCGGGCTGCAGCAGGTCCGGATCGCGGCCGCCGGAGGTGGCGTCACACACGGAAAGGCCGTGCTTCCCATGCTGGAAGATGTGCACCTCGCAGCTGACGCCCGCCCGCCGGAGCGCGGAGGCCATCATCAGCGTGTTCTCGACCGGCACAGCCTGGTCCTCCCAGGTGTGCCACAGGAAGGCCGTCGGGGCCGCCGCCGTCACCTGCTCCTCCAGAGAGAGCTTCTTATGCGCTTCCAGGTCCTTCGTGGCCAGCACGTTCTCGAAGGAGCCGCGGTGCGCGTAAGGGCCGCCCGTGATCACGGGATAGCAGAGGACCATGGCATCAGGCCGCACCTGGGCAGGCGTCAGGCCCAGAGGTGCCGAGAGCTCCTCCTTCTGCCAGAGCACACCGAGCGAGGCCGCCGCGTGTCCGCCGGCCGAGAAGCCCATCACCGCGATCTTGTCCGGATCGGTATGATCCTTCTCGGCATGGGCGCGCACCCAGGCCACCGCCGCCGCCACGTCCTGCACCGGCGTGGGGTACGTGACCTCCGGCGCCACGCGATACTTCACCGTATAGGCATTGATGCCGAAGCCCGCCAGCCGCAGGGCCACAGGCTCCGTCTCGCGTTCGGAGACATACACATAGGCTCCGCCGCCCACGACCACCACCGCGGGACGCAGGATGTCGGCCGTCAGCGTGGGGATCACATCCGGGACATAGCTCCTCAGCTCCACCTCGCCGCCGACGACGGGGATCTTGATCTCGTCATAGCGCATATCCGTTCTCCCTTTCTTTGTTCCTTATCTCAGCAGCTCTTCGTTTCCTGACGCGCCAGCCTTTTCCCGAGGATGGGGATCAGCCGCAGGACGCGTCTGTTCTTCGTCACGATCCAGAGCCCCAGGCACAGCACGCCATAGCAGGCGGCGCCGATGAGCACCTGAAGCGCCAGTCCGCCCCAGCCCGACGGCAGCAGCCCACGCACCGCCCACACCGTGAGCGTCATCACCAGGCCCGCCGCGCAGTATTCCAGCAGATAGAGCAGGTACCGCCTGTAGGGCAGCTCCTTCCGCAGGATGAGGAACTGGACCACAGGCACCGAGCCCTCCGCCAGCAGCGTGCCGACCAGCGCGCCCGCAGCGCCGTACCTTGGGATGAAGACCGCGTTCGCCACCAGGTCGATCGCCGCGCCGGTGGTCACGCTCCGCACGAAGACGCTGTCCCGGCTCTGCGGCAGGATCCACTGGGTGCGGATCACGTTCGCGAAGCCGATCATGATGAGGGTCATCGCGAGAGGCACCATCAGGGTGCCGGAATAGCGGAAGGCCTCACCATAGAAGAGCGGCGCCAGATCCTCCGCCACCGCTGCCAGCCCGAAGGCCATGGCGCACACCATGCACAGCACCAGCTGCATCGACAGGTCGATATGCCGGATCACCTCGTCCCGCTTCCCCTGCCGGAGCATGTGCGAGACCTTGGGCAGCATCACCGTGCCCACCGCCGAGATGAAGCCGGACAGGCAATAGATGATCTTCTCGGCATTCTCATAATAGCCGTTCTGCTCCATGCTGCTCATGGCGCCGATCATCACCTTGTCCATCGTGCGATAGACGTTCACCGCCATCACCGAGATGAACAGCACCGCGCAGGGCCGCAGATGCGTGAGCGCCTCCCGGAGAGACGGTCTGTGATAACGCACCGTCCCCCGCAGCGAGAGCGCACAGCTCACGCAGCCGATGAGCGTGGAAAGCGACCAGACGAAGGCATAGATCCACAGGTCCTCCGGCCCGCGCACGAAGAGGAACACCGCGGCCGCCGCCAGCAGCTTGACGCAGGTGTTCCGGATCGCGATGGCCCGAAAGCGGTCCAGGCCCATCAGGCACCAGTCCAGGTCCACCAGACAGCTGACCGACATCAGCGTGAAGTGCAGCGCGATCGTCTTCTCCTCCCCCGCGCCGAACAGCACGAAGGCGATATAGCCCACCAGCGTCACGCCGGCCACCAGCAGCTGCATGGTCCAGATCTGGGAGAAGGTCCTGTCCAGCTGCTCCCTGTCGTCCCGCACGCGCACGATGGTGCGCACACCATAGTCCGCCAGGCCCAGCTTGCCGATCAGGCAGGCGATGTAGCTGATCGACCAGGCATAGCTGTAGAGCCCCACGCCCTCCTGGCCCACGGTCCGGCTCAGATAGGGAGCCGTGAGCAGCGGCAGCAGGATGGAGAACACCCGGTAGGCGATGTTATAGAAGGTGTTCGCCGCGGTGCCGGATGCTTTCGCTCGTCGTTCCATCTGTCTTCCTCTTCCGTCGTTCTGTCTTCTCTTGACAGCGCGGCATTCCTGTGCTATCATTGCGTCAACCTATCAGTCCATTTCGGTTGACGATAAGGAGGTCTTCCCATGAGCGAGACCCGGCGTCGGATCCCCACCATGATGCTCGTCCTCTGCGCCATGTTCGCCGCGCTGATGGCGGTCGGTGCCTGGATCAGCATCCCTGTCTTCTCCATCCCGATCACGCTGCAGCTGCTGGCCATCCTGTGCTGCTCCGCCCTGCTCTCCCCGGGCTATGCCACGCTCTCCGTGGTCGTGTATGTGCTGCTCGGTGTGGTGGGGCTGCCCGTGTTCACCGGCTTCACCGGCGGCGTGGGCAAGCTGTTCTCCATCACCGGCGGCTACATCATCGGCTTCATCCCCTGCGCCTTCGTCACCGCGTGGATCATCCGGCACTGGGGACGGTCTCTCTGGAAGCAGGCGCTGGCCATGATCCTGGGCGTGGCCGTGTGCTATGCCTTCGGCACCGCCTGGTTCCTCATCATGAACGGGCAGCAGGTCGCCGCCGGCACCGCTTCCAAAGCCTATACGCTCGGGCAGACGCTGGGCATCTGTGTGGTGCCCTACATCCCCTTCGACCTCATCAAGATCGCGATCTCGGTGGCGCTCAGCCGTCTGCTGCAGAAGCCGCTGCAGAACGCCCTGGCCCATGGCCGCACCCGCTGATTCCTCTCATACATATCTCAAATAAGATCAACGGAGCTCTCGACCGCTGCGGCGGTCGACCAGAGGGCTTTCCGGTCGCCCTCTGGACTGCTTCGGATCCGCATCGATGTATGTCGATCTTCATTGGGGATAGTATCAAAGCTCGCGGCCGCGGGCTTTTTTCTTACAGCGAAAGGTCCTCATCCAGCAGCTCGCCCTCGGCCACGATGTTCGTGGGGCCCGTGAGCAGGATGTCCCGGGGCAGCGCGCCGCTCACGTCTACGGTGACGCTCAGCTCACCGCCGGGCATCGTGACGCGCACATCGCGGCCGCTCACCAGGCCCTTGCGCGCCAGCACCGAGACCGTGGAGCCCGTCCCCGTGCCACAGGCCAGGGTGAAGCCCTCCACCCCGCGCTCGAAGGTCAGCTCCGCGAGCCGGTCCTCACCGAGGATCTCATAGAAATTGATGTTCGCGCCCTTGGGGAAGGCCGGGTGCCGGCGCAGCGCGCGCCCCAGCGGCAGCAGCTCCTCCTGCGTCTTTCCGGCAAGGCCCGGGACCTCCACCACGGCGTGCGGCAGACCGGGGCAGCCCATCTCCACATACTGCACGGTATAGGTCTCGCCGAGCGCCTCCAGCCGCAGGTCCTCATCCAGCCGGGTGATGTCGTTCAGCCTCACGCGATAGCGGCGGGCATCGATGCGGGTGCCAACCACCAGGCCCGCCGTGGTCTCCACACGCTGGGTCTCTCCGGCCAGGCCCTTTTCATAGGCATAGCGGCAGATGCAGCGCGCGCCGTTGCCGCACATCTCGCCGACGCTGCCGTCGGAATTATAGAAGCGCATGCGCAGGTCCGCGTCCTCCACGGTCGGGCGCTCCACGATCATCATGCCATCGGCGCCGACCGACAGCCTCCGGCTGCAGACGCGCGCCGCCAGCGCCGGCAGCTGCGCCTCCGTGAGCCTCCCGTCCCTGTTGTCGATCACGATGAAATCGTTGCCGGCACCCTGCATCTTGGTGAAGATCATACGGTCTTCCTCCTGTCGCTCTTTCGATGATGGCATCTTATCACGCGCGGGGCGCCTCCGCAAGAGAACGCCGCCCGCCTTGACCCCGATGTTCCCGCCGTTATCATACACCCTTCGGCGCGGCGCCGCAAGATGCCCTTGCATCCGGCGGCCTCCTTCCTTATAATAGGGCCATCAAGGAGGCGATCCCATGGCCCCATCCGATCTGACGACGATCACCCGGCTCCGTCACGAGCTTCATGCCTCACCCGAGCGCTCCGGCCAGGAGCACGAGACGCGCCGGATCATCCGCGCGTTCCTGGAGACCCACACGACCCTGGAGCTCCACGAGGAGCCCGATATCCTTTACGCTGTCCACCGTGAGCCCGGCGCGGAGGAGACCGTCGCGCTCCGGGCCGATATCGACGCCCTGCCGCTCGGCGACGGCGCCTCGCATCTGTGCGGCCACGACGGCCACGCGGCCGCGCTGTGCGGCGTCGCTCTGGCGATCGAGGGCAGGCAGCTCGGCAGGAACGTGCTGCTGCTCTTCCAGCCCGCCGAGGAGACCGGCGCCGGCGCGGCGCTCTGCTGCCCGGTGCTCGAGAAGGAGCATGTCACCGCCATCTATGGTGAGCACAATCTGCCCGGCTTCCCCCGTGGGCAGATCTTCACACGCAACGGCACCTTCGCCTGTGCCTCACTGGGGATGACGCTCCGCTTCACCGGGGCCCCGGCCCACGCGGCCTACCCTGAGACCGGACGCTCCCCTGCCCCGGCCGTCGGCGAGCTGCTCTGCGCTGTACCGAAGCTCTCCGAGCCTCTGCCCGGTGAGGGCCTCGTGCTCTGCACGGTCATCGGCGTGGACATGGGCGAGAAGGCCTTCGGCAAGAGCGCGTCCCAGGCCGAGGTCTGGCTCACGCTGCGCGCCGAAAGGAACAGCGCCCTGCAGCGCCTGCGCCACAGCGTGACCGAGCTGGCGGAGCGGGCCGCCGCGCGCGACGGTCTGTCCCTGTCCATCGAGGAGCAGGACGTCTTCCCCGCCGTATAGAACACGCCGGCACACGCCGAGCATATCCTGAAGACCTGTGACGGGCGGCTCCTCGCGCAGCCGATGCGCTGGAGCGAGGACTTCGGCCAGTACCTGCTCCATGTACCCGGGGCCTTCTTCGGCGTCGGCGCGGGAGAGGAGCATCCCGCCCTTCACACCGCTGCCTATGAGTATCCCGATGCTCTGCTCGGGCCCACGGCCGACGCCTTCCTGCGCATCCTGGGCCTGAGGGATCTTGCCTGATCTCCCTTGCCTACGCAAAACGGAGCACCCGATCGGATGCTCCGTTTTCGTATCGTCTGTCAGTTCCCGGTGGCGGCGATGTACTCGCCCAGCACCTCGCGGCGGATGGCCTCCCACAGGTCGTCCCGCTTCTTGCCTGCCGGCTGCCCATCCAGCTCCACCGCGCGCAGGGCCAGCTTGGTGGAGGACGTCACGATGATCTCCTCCGCGTCGCGCACGTCCTGCAGGGTGTAGGGCACCTCGTTCACCGCGATGCCCAGCCGCTTGCAGGCCGAGATCAAATGCGCGCGGCCGATGCCGGGCAGGATCAGGTTATCGGTCGGCGCGGTCACCAGCTGCCCGTCGCGAATGATGGACACATTGGAATGCGCGCATTCGGTCACGCGGGTGCCGTGCAGCAGATTGGGGCGCCAGAGCACGCACTCGGTGCAGCCGGCCCGATGCGCCCGGGTGGCATAGGTGGTGGCGTTGATCAGGTTCAGCGTCTTGATGTTGCAGTGGAAGAAGCGCGTGTCCTCCAGCGAGATCAGGCGGATCTCCTTGGTGCAGTCGCCCATGTTCAAAGGCTTGAGCATGATCCACAGGTTGCCGGGGCCTTCGGTATAGATGTGGTCGCGGATCCCGGTGCCGCGCGTCAGCTGGTAATAGACGAACTGGTCGCCGGTGTCCAGCTTGGCCACCATCTCCTGCAGCAGGTCGCGGAGCTGGGCCTTGCTCACAGGGATCTCCATCTCCAGCATCGCCGCGCTGTTGAAGAAGCGGTCGATGTGCTCATCCATCGCGAACACATGATAGTTCCTCGCGGTGGTCGCGTCATAGACACCGTCGCCGAACCAGCACACGCGGTCGTTCATCGGGATGGACATCTCCTCCAGCTCACCGTAGCGACCGTTATAATAACCCAGCGTCTTCATCTCACAGGCCTCCTTTTCCTCTCAGCCATATTAGCACCCGCGCGCGCCCCTGTCAACGGCCGTTCGCGCCTCTTGCCATCCGGCCCCGTTCCGTGCTATACTGGACACGGTATCGAACAGAAGCGAGGTAACCGACAATGCAGGACGGAAAGACGACCATGAAGACCTCCACGCTCATCAGGCGGTTCCTTCCTTATTATAAGAAGTACTGGAAGACCGTGGTGTTCGACCTGATGTGCGCGGGGCTCACCACCGTATGTGAGCTCGTGCTCCCCATGATCGTGCGCACGATCACGAACACCGCCATGACCGACGTGTCGCTGCTCACGGTCGCCTTCGTGCTGCGGCTGGGCGCGCTGTATATCGTGCTCCGCCTGGTCGACGCGGCGGCGAACTATTATATGCAGTCGGTCGGCCACATCATGGGCAGTGAGCTGGAGACCGACATGCGCACCGACCTGTTCCACCACCTGCAGCAGCTTTCCTTCAGCTATTACAGCACCACCAAGGTGGGCCAGATCATGAGCCGCATCACCTCCGACCTGTTCGAGGTGACCGAGTTCTGCCACCACTGCCCGGAGGAGTTCTTCATCGCGGGCATCAAGATCCTCGTCAGCTTCATCGTGCTCTGTGGGATGAACGTGCCCCTCACGCTGCTCATGTTCGCGGTGCTGCCCTTCATGCTGGTGGCGGCGCGCTATTTCAACCACAAGTTCCGCCTGGCCTTCAAGGACAGGAACCGCCAGGTGGGTTAGATCAATGCCCAGGTGGAGGATTCCCTGCTCGGCATCCGTGTGGTGAAGTCCTTCGCGAACGAGTCCATCGAGGAGGAGAAGTTCGCCGCCGGCAACCGCCTCTTCCTCAAGTTCAAGGCCATCAGCTACCGTTACATGGCCGCCTTCGGCACCAGCAACCGCGTGTGCGACGGCCTGATGTACATCATCATCGTGGTGGCGGGCGCCATCCTCATCGGCAAGGGGAAGCTGGGCGTGGCCGACTTCACCGCCTATCTGCTCTATGCCAACGTGCTGCTCACCGCCATCCGCCGCATCGTGGAGTTCATCGAGCAGTTCCAGCGCGGCATGACGGGCATCGAGCGCTTCTATTAGATCATGGATGCCCCGCCCACCATCACCGACGCGCCCGACGCGAAGGAGCTGCGCGACGTGAAGGGCCGCATCGAGTTCCGCGATGTCAGCTTCCATTATGACGACGATGACGCGAAGGTGCTGGACCACCTGTCCCTCACCGTGGAGCCCGGGCAGAGCGTCGCCCTGGTCGGCCCCTCCGGCGCGGGCAAGACGACCCTCTGCAACCTGATCCCCCGCTTCTATGATGTCTCCTCCGGCAGCATCCTGGTCGATGGCCAGGACGTGCGCGGCCTCACCCAGCAGAGCCTGCGCCGGTCCATCGGCATGGTGCAGCAGGATGTCTACCTGTTCGCCGGCACCGTGGCCGACAACATCGTCTATGGCCGGCCCGGCGCCTCCCGCGAGGAGGTCATCGAGGCCGCCAAGCTGGCCGGCGCGCACGATTTCGTGATGGAGCTGCCGAACGGCTATGACACCTATATCGGCGAGCGCGGTGTCCGCCTCTCCGGCGGGCAGAAGCAGCGCATCTCCATCGCCCGCGTCTTTCTGAAGGATCCGCCCATCCTCATCCTGGATGAGGCGACCTCCGCGCTGGACAACGAGAGCGAACGGCTGGTGCAGCGTTCTCTCGAGAAGCTGGCCCACGGCCGCACCGTGTTCACCATCGCGCACCGTCTGACGACCATCAAGGGCGCCGATGTCATCTGGGTCCTCACCGAAAAGGGCGTGGAGGAGACCGGCACCCACGAGGAGCTCCTGAAGAAGGGCGGGCTCTACGCTCACCTTTATGAGATGTATACCACGAACTGAACGCTCTGTATCGAAGGAGGATACGATCATGATCCTGCAGAAAGCCCGCAAGTCCGAGCTCAAGTCCCTCTGCGCCTTCTATGAGGCAGTGGTCGGCCAGATGGAGGCCAAGGGGCTCCGCCAGTGGCACTGGGGCGCCTACCCCAACGAGGCCATCCTGGAGGCCGCTGTCGAGGCCGGTACGCTCTACCGCACCTATGACGCCCAGGGCGTGGTGGTCGCCGTCATCATCGACCGCGAGTTCGACCCCGCCTATGAGGCGCTCAACTGGCTCTTCGGCGTGAAGCCGGGCGCCTTCCACCTGCTGGCCGTCCGTCCCGACATGCAGCAGGAGGGGCTGGGCACCAAGGCCCTCGATGACATCGAGGAGCTGCTCGTGCGCCAGGGCTGCGACAGCCTGCGCTGCGATACCTACACCGAGAACTCCATCTCGCTCAAGCTCAACGCCCGGCGCGGCATGCGCACCGCCGGCCGTGTGAAGATGCGCGGCCGCCCGAAGGAGTTCATCTGCTTCGAGAAGCAGCTGACCGAGTCCTGCCCCATGCTGCCCCTGATGATGCATCCCGCCTTCCGCGGCGGCAGCCTGACCCCCTGGGGCGGTGACAAGCTGATGCGCGTCTATGACAAGCCCATCACCGATATCCCCACCGGCGAGAGCCTAGAGGTCTCCTGCATCCCCACGCTGGAGTCCACCGATGACACCGGCGTCCGCCTGACCGACCTCATCGAGCGCTTCGGCAGCCGCTTCGCCGGCAAGTATGCCGAGGGCGCGTTCCCGCTGCTGCTCAAGCTGATCGACGCCAAGGACGCCCTGAGCGTGCAGGTCCATCCGAACGACGCCTATGCCGGCGAGCATGAGCACGGCAAGCTGGGCAAGACCGAGGCTTGGCTCATCCTGGACGCCCCCGAGGGCAGCGAGCTGGTCTACGGCATCAAGCCCGGCACCACCCGGGAGGAGCTGCAAGCCGCCTGCGAGCAGGGCGCGGCCGTGGAGCCCCTGCTCCGCCGCGTGAAGGTGGTGCCCGGTGATGTGTGCTTCATCCCCGCGGGCTGCGTGCATGCCATCGGCGCCGGCATCATGCTCTATTAGATCCAGCAGTCCTCCGACATCACCTATCGCTTCTATGACTGGGAGCGCGTGGACAAGAACGGCAAGCGCCGCGAGCTGCACCTCGCCAAGGCGCTGGATGTGACCGACCTTTCCTTCTCCCTCGACCCGGTGCCCGCGCCCGACGCGCCCATCGCCCGCGTGCTGGACGAGCAGTTCTTCACGCTGGACCTGATGAACGTGAAGGACGCCGTGCAGGTGCCTGCCATCCATGAGTTCGGCATGCTCACCTCGCTCGAGGGCGAGCTGGAGCTGTGCTGGGAGGGCGGCAGCCGCGCGCTCAAGAAGGGCGACAGCCTCTATGTGCCCACCTGCGCGCCGGCCCTGACGCTGAAGGGCACTGGCCGCGCCGCGCTCTCCATGCCGCGCTGATCCGCACGTCGATAAAATAGGTACCCTTCGGCTCATTGCCGCGGGTACCTCTTTTCATATGCTCGCCGCCTCACAGCAGCTCTCTCGCACGGTCAGGCTGCAGCGCTCGATCTGGCTGAAGCTGCAGCGCGCGCCGCCCCGACAGACGGCCACCAGCTCCTCCACCGCCGAGCGGCCATGCTCCCTCGGATGCAGGTCCACCGTGGTCAGCGGCGGCTCCAGGTAGGTCGCGAAGAACTGGTCGTCACAGCCGATGATCGAGACGTCCTCGGGGATGCGCAGCCCCATCCGGCGCAGCTGCCGCATCGCGCCCATGGCCACCAGATCGTTGATGGCGATGATGGCCGTCGGCCTGCTCTCCGGGGCCGCGCCGCTGTAGAGCCTCGTCACGCACAGCTCGCCCGCCTGGGGCGTGAAGCCCCGGCCGCTCAGCTGCGCATACAGGCACGGCAGGCCCAGCCTCTCCATCTCCTGCAGGAAGGCATGCTCACGGATGGAGGGCGAACGTTCGCCCGGGTCTCCGCCGATGAAGGCGATCCGCCTGTGCCCCAGGCTGACCAGATAGGCCAGGCTCTTCTTCACGCTCACGGTCAGATCGCTGGTGATGTTGACGCAATCGAGCCCCTCCGGCAGCGGGCCGATGGTCACCAGAGGCAGCTTCTCCTGCAGCCGGCCGATCAGCTGGCGGACCTCCTCCGTCGCGCCGGCCTCGATGACGGAGCCCACCAGCAGGCAGCCCGCCAGCCTTTGCCGCAGCAGCCGGCGCAGGAGCTCCTCGCGCTCGCTCTGCTGGCCGGGGCCGTTCACATACACCTGCAGGGCATAGCCCGCCTCCCGGGCCGCCTCCTCCGCGCCGGCCACCATGTCGGCATAGTAGGGGTGGTCCAGGCCGCTCACCACCATGGCGAAGACATCCGGTGCCTCGCCCGTGGAGGAGACGCCCCGCGCCGGCTGCCAGCCCAGCCGTTCCATCGCCTCTCTCACCCTGCGCGCCGAGGCCTCACTGCAGGTCTTGCCGCTCAGCGCCCGCGAGACCGTCGCGATCGAGACGCCCGCCTCCCGGGCCACATCATAGATGTTCGGCTGCTTCTCTGCCATGCTCCTCACCTCTTTGAATGCAGTATAGCATCCCGCCGCGTCCCACGCAAGCGGTTTCTGTAAGTTCTTACACTATTTTTCCTTCTCTTCCCTTCGTTTCCGGCTGTCTTCCCATATTTTGCGAAGATCTCATTGACAGGACGGTATCTATAGCCTATAATAGAGACAGCTTTGGGGAACGGAACTGTAAGTTCTTACACCGTGCCCGGCCGCGCTCCGGCGATCCGTGAGCGCAACGATCAAAAGGAGGGACTTCCCATGAAAAAGCTGCTCGCCCTCGTGCTGGCTGCGATGATGGTCCTGTCCATCTGCAGCTTCGCCTCCGCCGATGACGGCATCACCCTGACCATCGTGGCCTGGGACGCCAACACCACCGGCTACCTGACCGCCCAGAAGGAAGCCTATGAGGCCTCTCATCCCGGCGTGACCATCGAGTACATCGACGTGTCCTCCCAGGAGTATGACGAGAAGGTGGCCGCCATGCTGGCCGCCGGCGATACCTCTGACCTGTACATGGTCAAGGATATCCCCGCCCTGCTCAACTGGTACAACGCCGGCTATCTGGTCAACATGAACGACATGATCGCCGCCGGCAACGTGGATCTGTCCGGCTTCGTGGGCATGGAGAGCAACTACGCCTTCAACGGCGAGCAGGTCGCTCTGCCCTTCCGCTCCGACTTCGAGATCCTGTTCTACAACAAGGGCCTGTTCGACGAGAAGGGCGTGGCCTATCCCACCATCGGCATGACCTGGGACGAGTACAAGGAGCTCGCCAAGGAAATGACCTGGGACAAGGAAGACGGCACCCATGTGTACGGCACCCATTATCACACCTGGCTGTCCACCGTGGCCAACTACACCGTGGCTGACGGCGTGAACACCCTGGTCGACGGCGACTACTCCGACCTGGCCTACTTCTATGACCTGGTGCTGGAGCTGGAGGACGCCGAGGCCTGCATGAGCTTCCCCGAGCTGAAGGCGGCCGGCCTGCACTACAGCGGCGCGTTCGGCAATGGCAACATCGCCATGATGCCCATGGGCTACTGGTATGTCGCCACCCTGATCACCAACATCGCCAACGGCACCTATGACGTGAAGGACTGGGGCATCTGCGCTCTGCCCACCCTCGAGGGTGTGGCCGCCGGCTCTACCTTCGGCAACCTGACCGGTATCTGCGTGAACGCCAAGTCTGCCCAGCAGCAGGCCGCCTTCGACTATGTGGCCTGGCTGTGCGGTGAGGATGGCGCTCAGGTGACCGCCGGCACCGGCAACCGTCCTGCCTGGGTTTCTGAGGGCGTCGCCGCCGTCATGTCCTCTGTGGAAGGCTTCCCGCAGGACGAGACCAGCATCGCGACCCTGCTGCCCACCTACGTGGCCATCGAGATCCCCGGCACCGCCGAGTCCTCTCAGATCTCCACCATCCTCAACGAGGAGCACAGCATGATCATGAACCGTGAGTGCACCGTGGAAGAGGGCATCGAGGAGATGAACGAGCGCGTGGGCGAGCTGCTGGGCGAGTAAGCCGCAGTCCCATAGGCTCATGACCTGACGGAGGCGGGAAGGGCGTACGACTCGCTCTTCCCGCCTCCTTTCTTTTCGGCCCGGCGCCCGCTGCGCGGGGCAGCTGCCTTGAGAGGGGAACGCGCCTCCGCTCCCCTTTGAAGGAAGCTGCCGCTCTGGTGCGGGAGCCCGTGTGTCCGTTCGATCATGACTGTGAAAGGAGCATCATCCATGTCGCAGGCAACGCTTTCCAAGGCAGCGAAGAAGAAGATGGGCCGGCTCGAGCGCAGGAACACCCTGGTGGCGCTCTCCTTCATCGCGCCCAACTTCATCGGCTTCGCGCTGTTCACCCTCATCCCCGTGGTCATCTCCGTCATCATGTCCTTCACGGAATGGAACGGCGGCGACCTGGCCAACATGAAGTGGGTCGGCATGGCCAACTATGCATAGATCTTCTCCACCGCCAAGGTGAGCAGCAAGATCGCCAGCGACGGCCTCATCGCCGGTCTCACCTACTTCTTCAACCGTGTTGACCTGGGCATCGCCCTCAAGAACACGGTGACCTACACCATCGTGACCGTGCCCCTGACCCTGATCTGCGCTATCGCCCTGGCTCTGGTGCTCAACAAGGCCGTGAAGGGTGCCGTGGCCTTCCGCGCCATCCTCTTCTTCCCCTATGTCGCCTCCATGGTCGCCATCTGCGTATGCTGGAACTTCATGCTCATGAAGAACGGCCCCGTCAACAGCCTGATCATGGCCATGGGCATCGACTTCAACAAGACCTGGACCGCCGATTCCACCATGGCCATGTGGGCCATCATCCTCGTCAGTGTATGGAGGAGCATGGGCTATTACATGGTCATCTACCTGGCAGCCCTGCAGGGCGTGCCTCGCGAGCTGTATGAGGCGGCCACCGTGGACGGCGCCAACAAGTGGCAGCAGTTCTGTCATGTGACCCTGCCCCAGCTGCGCCCCACCACCTTCTTCGCCTCCATCATGCTCATCATCGGCTGCTTCAAGATCTATGATACGGTCGCCATCATGACCGGCGGCGGCCCCGGCCGTGCCACCAAGATGCTGGTGACCTACATCTATGATACTTCCTTCGTGAACTACAAATACGGCACGGCCAGCGCCATCGCCATGATCCTGCTCGTGCTGGTGCTGGTGGTCACTGTCATCCAGTTCCGTATGGAAAAGAAGTTCTCCGCGGATTGACGGAAGGAGGAAGAACGACATGTCTGAAAGAACGATCTCCGGCGGACGCGCGATCCGCGAAGATAACAAGACGATGCAGCTCATCGGCAAGATCGTGCTCTACATCGTGCTCATCGCCCTGTCCGTGCTCACCCTGGTGCCCTTCGTGTGGATGCTGTCCTCCTCCCTCAAGCTGGACCGTGAGGTCTTCCAGTATCCCATGAAGTGGATCCCGCAGACCTTCCACTGGGAGAACTACTCCCTCATCTGGCAGAAGGCGCCCATGCTGACCTACTTCAAGAACACCGCCATCGTGGCCATCAGCGTCACCTGCATCCAGACCCTGACCTCCTCCTTCGCGGCCTACGCCTTCGCCAAGCTGCACTTCAAGGGCCGCGACACGCTGTTCCTGTGCTACATCGCCACCATCGCGGTGCCGTGGCAGGCCTACATGATCCCCCAGTTCGTGGAGTTCCGCACCATCGGCCTCTATGACAACCTCTATGCCATCATGGTGCTGCAGGCCTTCTCCGCCTTCGGCGTGTTCCTCATGCGCCAGTTCTACCAGGGCGTGCCCACCGACCTGTGCGAAGCGGCCCGTATCGACGGCCTGAGCGAATACGGCATCTGGGCCCGCATCATGCTGCCCCTGTCGAAGGCCGCCATCGCCACGCTGGTCATCTTCACCTTCGTGGGCACCTGGAACGACTACATGGGCCCCATGATCTATCTGACCCACGACAGCGTGAAGACCGTGCAGGTCGGTCTGCGCCGCTTCATCCAGGAGAACTCCAGCGACTACCACCTGATCATGGCCGCGTCCATGGTCTCGCTGATCCCCGTGTCCATCGTCTTCCTCTGCCTGCAGAAGTACTTCATCGAAGGCATCGCCACCTCCGGTCTGAAAGGGTGATCTCGCATGTTCGAAGACTGGCTGCGCGAGCATGATCTCGCGTCGTCCCTGGTCCTCCCCTTCCGGCCTCTCTTCCCGGCGTTCCGCGACAGGGAGCGCTGGGAGGCGATCCTTCCCGAGCATCGTGAGCAGCTCCTGCGGATGGCCGCTGACTGGCGGGGACGCCCCTGGGGGCAGTGCACCGCCTCCCGCTTCATGGCCTTCGTGCGCGACGGAAGCCGCGCCGCCTATGAGGAGCCCTACTTCGGCCGCCGCCGCAAGCTGATCGCGGCCGCGCTGGGCTGCTGCGTGAGCGGCGACCTTGCCGGCCTCGACGATGTGATCGACGGCATCTGGCTCATCTGTGAGGAGACCTCCTGGGTCATCAGCGCCCACAACGGCTCCTCACATGAGGGGATGCGGCCCGCCGCCGAGCGCCCGCTGCCCGATATCACCAACCCCTATATCGACCTCTTCGCCGCGCAGACCGCCATGATCCTCTCGATCGTGTGCGACCTGCTCGGGCCGGAGCTGGACGCGGTGACGCCTCTCGTGCGCCGCCGCGTGGCCCTAGAGCTGGAACGCCGCATCCTCACGCCCTTCATGACCCGGGACGACTACTGGTGGATGGGCTTCATCCGCAAGGACCTGTGCAACTGGACCCCCTGGATCATATCCAACGTGATGCTCACGGCCTGTTACGCGGTCGGCGACCGCCTTCGCCTGGGCGATCTGCTCTCGCGCGGCTGCCGCATGGTGGACCGCTGGCTGGACGTGATGCCCCAAGACGGCGGCTGCGATGAGGGCGCCGGCTACTGGAACATGGCAGGCGGCGCGCTGCTCGACTGCCTCGACCTGCTGGAGCATGTATCCGGCGGCGCCATGACCTTCTGGCAGGACGAGAAGCTGCGCAACATCCTCTCCTTCCCGCTCCGCGCTCAGCTGCCGAACGGCTGGTATGTCAACTTCGCCGACTGCGACGCACACCCCTCGATCAACGGTGAGCGGCTGCAGCGCGCGGGCGAGGTGCTGGGAGACGATCGGCTGCTCTCGGCCGGCATGGCCATGCGCTCCGATGCCGAGAGCCAGATCGGCGATGTACCGCACCTATGGCGGCTGATGAGCCTGCTCTTCCACGCGCCTCACGATGCGCCGGCCACGGCGTCCGTGCCCCGCGACGTCTGGCTCCCGGACCTGCAGCTGCGCGTGTATGAGCGGCAGGGCATGATCCTGGTGGCCAAGGGCGGGCATAACGGGGAGAGCCACAATCATAACGACGTCGGTTCCTTTATGCTCTATGTCGACGGTGAGCCCGTGCTGGTGGACGCAGGCAACATGACCTACACCGCCAAGACCTTCTCCGATGAGCGCTATACCCTGTGGAACGTGCGCTCGCTCTATCACTCCCTGCCCATCATCGGGGGCTGTGAGCAGCTTCCGGGCCGTGAGCATCGCTGCGATGCCTGCGAGCGGCTCGAGGACGGCCTGCTCGTCTCCTTCCCCGGGGCCTATGGGAAGGGAGCGGGCGTCCGGGCCTGCGTCCGTACGCTCCGGCTGACGGAGACGCTCACCCTGCGGGATCATATCGAGACCGAGGCGCCCTGCTCTGTCACCTGGGTGCTGATGCTCCGTCCCGCGCCCGAGATCGCCGGGCAGACGGTGACCGCCGGTCCCGTCCACTTCACCGTGCCCGAGGGCGTCGGCATCACCTGCGAGGAGCTCCCCGTCACCGATCCCCGGATGGCCCACAGCTTCCCCGGCAGCCTCTATCGCCTGCTGCTCACCGCGCCGGAAGCGGCCGTCCATGAGCTCTCACTGACGATCGGGCGCAAATGACCCAGACCAAAGGAGGACATCCCCATGCGACATGATATCGAAACGGTCTCGGCGCAGATCGTCGCCAAGTTCCGCCGCTCCGCCGCCCTGGCCGAGGCGGAGGGCATCATCCCCTACAAGAGCGAGGGCGGCCGCTGGATCGCCTCTCCCTATGACGGCAACAGCTGGTGGACCGGCGGCTTCTGGCCCGCGCTCATGTGGCAGCTCTACACCATGACCCATGACGAGACCTTCCTGCGGGAGGCCCGCCGCGTGGAGGAGCTGCTGGGCGAGGAGCTGCGCCGCTTCGTCTATCTGAACCATGATGTGGGCTTCATGTATCTGCTCTCCGACGGTGCCGACTACAAGCTGACCGGTAATGAGCAGGCCCGCGTCGATACGCTCCACGCCGCCAGCATCCTGATGGGCCGCTTCGACCCTGTGGGCTTCATCCGCGCCTGGAACTCCCCCGACCAGCAGGGCTATGCCATCGTGGACTGCATGATGAACCTGTCCCTGCTCTTCTGGGCCTCCCGCCAGACGAACGACCCGCGCTTCGCCCATGTGGCCAGGATCCATGCCGACACCTGCCTGCGTGAGTTCGTGCGGCCCGATGGCTCGGTGAGCCATATCATCGAGTTCGACCCGGAGACCGGCACCCGCGTGAAGGAGCATCCCGGCCAGGGCTACTGCCTGGGCTCCAGCTGGAGCCGCGGCCAGAGCTGGGGCCTGTACGGCTTCACCCTTGCCTATATGAACACGAAGGACGAGCGCTATCTGCAGACGGCCTGCCGCATCGCCGACTATTTCTGTGCTCACATCCGCGAGGACGGCCTGACCGACTGCGACTTCTGCCAGCCCAAGGATGAGCCGCGCCTGGACAACATCGCCGGGGCCATCGCCTCCTGCGGCCTGCAGGAGCTGGCGAAGCTGACCGGCCGCGATAGCTACCAGGCCCAGGCCGAGCGCCTGCTGGACGGCATCCTGGACCATTGCGCCGATCTTTCCGAGCAGAGCTGCGGCATCCTCACCCACTGCACCGCCGCCTACCATGATGACGGCGCCGGCCGCCACACCAACATCACCTACGGCGACTACTTCTTCGTGGAAGCGCTGGCCAAGCTGAAGGGCACCGATCCCATGCTGTGGCTGTGAGCCCGCTTTCCCGAAATTGACTTTTTGCGGCCGCGTCGCTTGACGCGTCCCCGTCTGGGTGCTAATATCATGATGTCTGCTGTCGATGACGGCAGACATCATTTCGGCCCGACGGTTAGTTTTCGCTAACTATTGTGTAGGCCCGAAGCTCGGGAGGGATCACGATGACGAGCTCTCAGATCCGCTGCCTGCTCGCGGTCCGTGAGCTGACCAGCTCACGCGCGTCGAGCGTGGCGTCGAAGGACATCGCCGAAAGGATCGGTGTCAGCCGCCCCTCTGTCCATCGCCTGCTGGACGGACTGGACAAGGCCGGGCTCGTGCAGAAGATCCATTACGGTCCCGTGCTCATGACCGAGAAGGGCATCACCGAGGCGGACCGACTGCTGGAGCGCTGCCAGAGGCTGGCCGGCTCGCTCACCGGCAGCTTCTCCCTTTCCGATGAGGAGAGCCTGAACGCGGCGATCCTGCTCATGAGCGGTCTGCACGAGGACAGCCTCAGGACCATCGAGAGCGCCTGATCTGTGCGCCCCTTCGCGGGGCGTTTTTCTTTGCGCGTCATCAGGGCGTGTGTTGCGCGCGGGGTCCAAAAGTGATATCCTATCATCGAGATCCCGGACCCGCTCAGGTCCGGCCGGACGGAGGTCATCGCATGAAGGGCTCGAAGATCGGACGCAGGATCCTGCGCTATATGCTCATCGCGGCGCTGGGCATGGGCACGCTCGTGTTCATGGTCGCGTTCCTCGAGATGACGCGCATGTATGACAGCGCCGTCAGCTCCTCGCGGGAGCTGGGGGCCATGGCCTCCGCCGAGAGCTCTCAGGCCCTGCTGGACCAGGCCGAGGCGATGCTCGGCACCATGGCGACCGGCCAGGCCGAGAAGGACGACCAGGTCTTCCTCGGCGTGGAGCAGAAGCTGAGCATGATCGCCGATATGCTGGAGGACATCTACAGCACGCCGGACGTTCCCGCCTCCTCGGTCCCGCCCCGACCGGAGGAGACCGAGACCGGCGTCCTGATGGGGCGCGGCGCCATCGCCTCGAGCGTCACCATCACCGACGAGATCCTGCGGGAGCAGGCCCTGATGGCCAGCGTCGGCTCCGGCGCCGCGGGCTTCTATAAGCAGGAGCCCCTCGTGCGCGCCGTGCTGATCGGCACACAGACCGGCATCTTCTACCGCTATTCCGATTACAACGACTACGATCCCGATTACGACGCCCGCGGCCGCGTCTGGTATACCCAGGCGCTCGCCTCGCCCGATGAGCCCGTCTGGACGGATGCCTATTACGACCAGTACGGCGTCTATCTGGCCACCTGCAGCATGACCTTCCGCGGTGCCGACGGTCAGGTGGCCGGCGTCATCGCGGCCGACATCTCGATCGTCGATATGACCAGCCAGATGCTCACCCAGAGCGAGGACGGCAGCTTCGCCTTCCTGATCGACCGCTCCGGCGCGCCCATCGCGATCCCGGAGGGATACACCGACAGGGCCCTGAGCGATCCCGCGCGGGACGCGACCATCGCTTCGATCTCCGGCTCGGCCTCCGGCGTCCTGACCGTGGGTGAGGGCGATGACCGCACCTATATCGCCTACGCGCATCTCGACACCATCGGCTGGACCTTCGGCATCGTGGTCCCCTACAGCCAGGTGACCGCCTCCTCCGAGGCTGCCATGGCCGCGATCGGGGAGAAGGCCGAAAAGGCCGCCCGTGGCCTGCAGAGCCTGATGGAGGAGACCCGTGTCCAGTATTCCCTCATCTTCCTGCTCTGCGGCGCCGGCGTCTGCTACCTGGCCTACTCCCTGGCCGAGAAGATCCGCCGTCCCGTCAGCCACCTCACCACCGGCGTGAAGCGCATGGGCAGCGGCGATCTGGATGAGCGCTTGAAGGTGAAAGGCGATGATGAGCTGGCCGACCTGGGCCATGCCTTCAACAAGATGGCCGACGACCTGCAGCGTTACATCGCCGATCTTTCCCGCGTGATGGAGGAGAAGCACCGCGCCCAGGCCGAGCTGAACGTGGCCACCCAGATCCAGGAGGACATGCTCCCCAAGCTGTTCCCCGCCTTCCCCGACCGCAGGGAGTTCGACATCTACGCGTCCATGACCCCCGCCCGCGAGGTCGGCGGCGACTTCTATGATTTCTTCATGCTGGATGACCGCCGTCTGGCCATGGTCATCGCCGATGTGAGCGGCAAGGGCGTGCCCGCGGCCCTGTTCATGGTGGTCTCCAAGACGCTCATCAAGAACCAGGCCCAGTCCTCCGCCTCCCCCGCCGAGATCCTATAGAAGGTGAACAGCCAGCTGACCGAGAACAACGAGGCCAGTATGTTCGTCACGGCCTGGCTGGGCATCGTGGACATCACCACAGGCCATATGCAGTGCGCCAGCGCCGGCCATGAGTACCCGATGATCCGCCAGCCCGGCGGCCTCTTCGAGGTCCTGCGCGACCGCCACGGCGTGGCCCTGGGCAGCCTGCCCGGCCTCCGCTACCGGGACTATGAGCTGGAGCTTCCCAAGGGCAGCACCCTCTTCGTCTATACCGACGGCGTGCCGGAGGCCCAGGACGTCCGCCAGGAGCTCTTCGGCCTGGAACGCACCCTGCAGGCCCTCAACGAGGCGCCCGACGCCGAGCCCCAGGCCCTCCTGGCCCATGTGCAGCAGGCCGTCGACCGCTTCGTGGACGGCGCGCCCCAGTTCGACGATCTGACCATGCTCTGCTGGAAGCGGAACATGTGACACGGGATCGACTTTCATGACGAAAGATCTAAATCTTCATGCCCTTTCGATGACAGTTCCATCACATCTATGAAGAGCCGAGGCGCGATGCGTGTCGTCGTCTCGCTCTTTTCATACCCACAAGATGCTGTAGTCGTATGTGATCATAAACACCATATCAAGGGATCCGATCCTTGACATCCTCCTTCTCCCGTGGTATCATCACAGAGCAGCAGCCGTCGGGCTGCGCGAGGGAAGTTCCCGGGAGGATAGGATACAAGATGAAGGTCATCAAGCGCAACGGCTCGGAAGCCGATTTTGACGAGGCCAAGATCGCCCACGCGGTCGAGAAGGCCAATGTGGCAGCCGAATATCTGCTCAGTGACACCCGCATCCGTCACATCGCGCACGCGGTGACGGAGCAGTGCGCCCAGCTCGGCCGCGCGGTGGGCGTGGAAGAGATCCAGGACATGGTGGAGGAGCAGCTCATGCGCGACGGCGCTTATCGTGTCGCGCAGCTCTATGTACGCTATCGCTATCAGCGCAGCATGATCCGCCGCGCCAACACCACCGACGCCCGCATCCTCTCGCTCATCGAGTGCAACAACGAAGAGGTCATGCAGGAGAACGCCAACAAGAACCCCATCGTGAACAGCGTGCAGCGCGACTATATGGCCGGTGAGGTCAGCCGTGACATCACCAGCCGTCTTCTGCTGCCCGAATAGATCGTGCAGGCCGACAAGGAAGGCATCATCCATTTCCACGACAGCGACTACTACGCGCAGCACATGCACAACTGCGACCTGATCGACCTGGATGACATGCTCCAAAATGGCACGGTCATCTCCGGTACGCTCATCGAGAAGCCGCATTCCTTCTCCACCGCCTGCAACATCGCCACGCAGATCATCGCGCAGGTCGCCTCCAACCAGTATGGCGGCCAGAGCATCAGCCTCACCCACCTGGCCCCCTTCGTGCAGGTGAGCCGCGACAAGATCCGCCGCGACGTGCTGGACGAGCTGGCCATGCTGGGCGGCGCCTCCCATGCGGAGCGCATCGACGATGTGGTGGAGGCCCGTCTGCGTTCTTAGATCAAGAAGGGCGTGCAGACGATCCAGTATCAGGTCATCACGCTCATGACCACCAACGGCCAGGCGCCCTTCCTCACCGTGTTCATGTACCTGAACGAGGCCCGCAACGAGCAGGAGAAGAAGGACCTCGCCATGATCATCGAGGAGGTCCTCTACCAGCGCTATGAGGGCGTGAAGAACGAGAAGGGCGTGTGGATCACCCCCGCCTTCCCCAAGCTCATCTATGTGCTGGAGGAGGACAACATCCGCCCCGAGACCCCCTACTTCTATCTGACCCAGCTGGCCGCCAAGTGCACCGCCCGCCGCATGGTCCCGGACTACATCTCCGAGAAGATCATGCTCCAGCTGAAGGTGGACAAGAACGGCGAGGGCCACTGCTACACCTGCATGGGCTGCCGCTCCTTCCTGACCCCCTATGTGGACGAGAGCGGCCGGCCGAAATATTACGGCCGCTTCAACCAGGGCGTGGTCACCATCAACCTGGTGGATGTGGCCCTCTCCTCCGGCGGCGACATGGACGCCTTCTGGAAGATCTTCGAGGAGCGCCTGGAGCTGTGCCATCGCGGCCTGCGCTATCGGCACGAGCGCCTGAAGGGCACCCTCTCCGACGCGGCGCCCATCCTCTGGCAGTATGGCGCGCTGGCCCGCCTCAAGAAGGGCGAGCCCATCGACAAGCTGCTCTATGGCGGCTACTCCACCATCTCTCTGGGCTACGCGGGCCTGTATGAGTGCGTGAAGTACATGACCGGCAAGAGCCACACCGATCCCGAGGCCACGCCCTTCGCCATGAGCGTGATGCAGAAGATGAACGACAAGTGCGCCCAGTGGAAGGCCGCCGAGAACATCGACTACTCCCTCTACGGCACGCCTCTGGAGAGCACGACCTACAAGTTCGCCAAGTGCCTGCAGAAGCGCTTCGGCGTCATCCCCGGCATCACCGACAAGGGCTACATCACCAACAGCTACCATGTGAACGTGTGCGAGGAGATCGACGCCTTCTCCAAGCTGGCCTTCGAGGCCACGTTCCAGCGCCTGAGCCCCGGCGGCGCCATCAGCTACGTCGAGGTCCCCAACATGCAGGACAACCTGGAGGCCGTCATCAGCGTGCTGCAGTTCATCTACGACAACATCATGTATGCCGAGCTGAACACCAAGAGCGACTACTGCCAGGTCTGCGGCTATGACGGAGAGATCCGCATCGTGGAGGACGACGGCAAACTGGTGTGGGAGTGCCCCAACTGCGGCAACCGCGACCAGGACAAGATGAACGTCGCCCGCCGCACCTGCGGTTATATCGGTACCCAATTCTGGAACCAGGGCCGCACCCAGTAGATCAGGGACAGGGTGCTGCACCTGTAAGGAGCGCGCCTGCCCATGAACTATGCCAGCCTCAAGCTGTGCGATATCGCCAACGGTCCCGGCGTCCGCAGCTCGCTGTTCGTCAGCGGCTGCCGGCACCACTGCCCCGGCTGCTTCAATGCCGAGGCCTGGAGCTTCACCGCCGGGAAGCCCTTCGACGCCGCGGCCCAGGACCATGTGCTGGAGACGCTGCGCCCCCACTACATCGCCGGTCTCTCGCTCCTGGGCGGTGAGCCGCTGGAGCCATAGAACACCGCGGCCCTCGTCCCCTTCCTGCAAAGGGTGCGCCGGGAGCTGCCCGACAAGACGATCTGGTGCTGGTCCGGCTTCACCTGGGAGCAGCTCACAGGCCCCGAACCCTCCCGCGCCTCCGGCACCGCTCTTCCTTTGCTCTCCCTGTTGGACGTCCTTGTGGACGGCCCCTTCGTGGAGAGCGAGAAGGACATCGCGCTCCGGTTCCGCGGCAGCAGCGGCCAGCGCATCCTGGACGTGCCCCGCTCCCTTAGGGAAGGCCATCCTGTCCTCTGGGAGGACGAGGAGGTCTACAGCACCCACCAGATGCCGCAGCGTCCTTGACCGACTTCAGTCTTTTTCAGGATCCCACTCAGCCATGGGCGGGGTCCTTTTCCATGAGAAGGAGGCATCCGACCGATGATCGTGAAGCTGGACCATGACTATTACGGAAAGAACAGGCGTCTCCATATCCATCTGCCGGAGGAGTATGACCGCTCCGACGCGCGCTACCCCGTCATGTACTTCTTCGACGGGCACAACCTGTTCGAGGACAGCGAGGCCACCTACGGCAAGTGCTGGGGCCTGGAGACGTTCCTGAACAGCTGGGACCTGCCGATGATCCTGGTCGGCATGGAATGCGGCCATGAGGGCGATGAGCGCCTGTCCGAATATCTGCCCTATCCGGCGATGCGCGGCATGTTCAGCCGCTTCGAGCCCCGGGGCGAGATGACCATGGACTGGCTCCTGCACGATGTGAAGCCCATGGTCGACAGCACCTGGCGCACGATCCCGTTCAGAGAACAGACCGGAGTCGGCGGATCGAGCATGGGCGGGCTCATGGCGCTCTACGCGGTCGTCCATCACAACCGCTGGTTCTCGAAGGCCGCCTGCGTGTCCACCGCCTCCGGCTTCTGCCAGCCGCGCATCATGCTGGACATGCGGGCCAGCACGATCGATCCCGATACCCGCGTCTTCCTCTCCTGGGGCACCCGCGAGGCCAAGGGCGCGCCGCAGGACACCATCGATACCGTCAGCTACACCTACCGGCGCAACAAGGCCGTGGCCAACAAGCTCCTCGAACGCGGCGCCCAGCCCTATCTCTGGTGTCAGGTGGGCGGCGGCCACTGCGAGGCCGACTGGGAGGAGCTGGTCCCCCATTTCATGCGCCTGCTCTGGAAGTGACAGCCCATAGAAAAGAGCTCCGTTCCTTCACCTGTTCAAGGGAAGAGGACGGAGCTCTTTTCTGTATCCGTTCAGTCGAAGATCTGGTAGATGCCGCACTTGAGGTACTGGGTCTCGGGCGCGGCGGGCAGGATCGGGTGGTCGCGGCCCTGGGTGCGGAACTCCACCTGGCGCAGCTGCACATGCGCGTCATGCGCGGCGTCGTTCACGATCTGCTTGAAGGCCTCGGGCGAGATGTGCTGCGAGCAGGAGCAGGTGATCAGATACCCGCCCGGCCGCACCATCTTCATGGCGCGCAGGTCGATCTCCTTATAGCCGCGGGTGGCGCTGTCCACCGCCGCGCGGGTCTTGGTGAAGGCAGGCGGATCGAGGATGACCACGTCATACTTCACGCCCGCCCGGCTCTGCTCGCTCAGCAGGTCGAAGGCGTTCGCCTCCACGAAGCGCACCCTGTCCTCCAGGCCGTTGAGCTTCGCGTTCTCGGTGGCGAAGGCGCAGGCGTAGCCGGAGATGTCCACGCCGGTGACCTCCGCCGCGCCGTAATGGCCGGCATGCAGCGCGAAGCTGCCCGTGTGCGTGAAGCAGTCCAGCACGGTCTTGCCCTTCACGAAGGGCGCGATGGCGGCGCGGTTCTCCTTCTGGTCCAGGAAGAAGCCGGTCTTCTGGCCCTCCTTCACGTCCACCAGGAAGCGGACGCCGTTCTCGCTCATCTCCACGCGGTCCGGCACGGTGCCATAGAGCAGGCCGGTCGTCAGCTCCAGGCCCTCCAGACGGCGGACGGGCACGTCATTGCGCTCCCAGATGCCCTGCGGATGGAGCTCCTCCACCAGCGCGTCCACGACGTCTTGCTTGTAGCGCTCCATGCCCAGCGCCAGGCACTGCAGCACCAGCACATCGCCGAAGCTGTCCACGATCAGCGCGGGCAGCCGGTCGCTCTCGGCAAAGATCATGCGGCAGGAGCGCAGGTCGGCGAAGCTGCGCCGATACTCGATCGCCTCATGCACGCGCCGGAAGATGAAGGCCCGGTCGATGGGCTCGTCCTTCAGCGACATGACGCGCAGCGCGATCTGCGACTGCGGATTGTAGTACGCCTTCGCCAGGAAGCGCCCCTTGGAGGACGTCACGTCCACGATATCGCCGGGCGTGAAGTCACCCTCCACGCGCGCGATGTCCGAACGGAACACCCACGGGTGCCCGCTGTAGACTCTCTTCTCTTTGCCGGGGATCAGGATCGCTCTTGCCATGCTCTGTGAGCCTCCATCTGTCTCTTGGACCCCCGATCATTTGACCGGCGGCCGGTTGATGTTCGCGCCAGGCATCGTGCCCTTGATCTGCTTCGGCGGGAAGCCGAACTTGCGCTTGAACATGCGTGAAAAGTAATAGGGATCGCAGAAGCCGTACCGCTCCGAGACCGTCTTCACCGCGCCCGCGCCGTCGCGCAGCGCCCGGTAGGCCTCGTCCAGCTTCAGGTCCATCTGGTACTGGTGCACCGTCTTGCCCGTGACCGTCTGGAACTTCGCCGAGAGCGTCCTTTCCGGCATGCCGGTCCTCTCCACCAGCTCCGCCAGCGAGTAGGTCTTGTCGGGATGCTCATGGAAGAGGCGGATCAGGTCCACGCTCCATTCCTCCTCGGGCTGCTGCACCGAGACGGCCAGATAGCACAGCTCGTTGAGGAGCGTGTTCAGCATCAGCGTCCTGCTGCGCTCGCCGTCCTCGCGCGGCGTCCAGTAGGTGTCGATGATGCTGCGGAACAGGCTGGAGATCGTGTCGTCCTGGCCGCAATGGATCACCGTGGGCAGGCAGAGCCGCGTCCCGCTGGCAAAGCCCTTCGCCTCCGCGGCGGTCAGCTCCACCGCCGAGCGGTCCTCCGGCAGCCGGTTCATATGGATGAACATGGAGCGCAGGTTCACCGAGCAGCGCTCCGGCCCGTAGTGATGGCTCCCGGCCCGCAGGAACATCAGGTCGCCCGAGCGCAGGGTATAGACCGTGTCGTCCTGGCCCACCTTCTGTTCGCCATGATAGATGTAGAGCAGGTCGTGCTCCGGCATGATGCGGTCGGGGTGGAGCTCCGGCTCGGGGTACACGTTCGTGCCGCACAGCGTGACCCTGCGTTCCATCGAGACGGGCAGGATATCATACTTCATGCCGGGGCCTCCTTTCCTCAGGCTGTGTCCGTTCGTATTATAGGCGATGCCCCGTCGAAAATCAATGCCCGCCCCGGTGGCCCGTTCTCCACCGTTCTCTCCATCTTTTTCATGGACCTTCGTTCATTATTTTGCCGTTTTCTCCATGTTTTCACAGAGCTCACGTCTTTTATATGATAGAATATGAAGAAAATAAAAGATCCGGCCTTTGCTGCGCGATCACGGCTCTTCCTCCCGTCTTCCCTCTGTTTTCTTCAAACCGACCGTTCCCTTTTTTATCGTTCATCCATCGTTCTGCCCGGCATGTGAGTCGATGCCGGATACCACATGTTCTTGCAAAACTTCCTATTGCAAAAGAGGCGCGAACTGGTTAAATAAAGACAGATGATGCAAACCAGCATCACAATTTGATAAGGAGGATCATCCAATGAAGCGCATCGTTGCACTGGCCCTGGCCATCATGATGGCCCTGTCTCTGTGCTCCTTTGCCTCCGCCGAGAGCGGCAAGGTCCAGCTGACCGCGCTGTTCATCGCGCATCCCCTCACCCGGTCCGTGACCGAGATGAAGTGGGTGCAGGAGTGCGCCGACGCTGCCGGTGTCGAAGTGACCTGGGAGCAGATCTATACTGACTGGGATCAGCTGAAGACCACCCGCTTCGCGGCCGGCGACATCCCGGACCTGCTGTTCAACGCCACCGGCGACAGCGACTACACCACTTACAACGGCCTGTTCCTGGAGCTGACTCCCTACATCTCTGAGGAAGCCACCCCCAACATCTGGGCCATGTTCACCGAGGAGCCCGACACCCTGGCCCTGGCCAAGACCCTCGAGGGCGAGATCTACGGCCTGCCCAAGTTCCAGGGCAAGTGGCCCGACTGCAACGGCGTGCTGTTCATCAACAAGGTGTGGCTGGACAACCTGGGCCTGGCGGTCCCCACCACCCTGTCTGAGCTGAAGACCGTGCTGGAAGCCTTCAAGGCCCAGGACGCCAACGGCAACGGCAATGCTGACGACGAGATCCCCATGGACTTCAACAGCTGGTTCGGCGGCGCTTACTCCCTGAGCAACCTGATCGGCTCCTGGGGCATCCAGCTGACCAACTGGGGCACCGACGCCTACTTCGCTGAGGACGGCGTGATCAAGAACTACGCTGTGGACGACCGCTACAAGGCCATGATGAAGTATCTGGCTGGTCTGTATGAGGAAGGCCTCATCAACGAGAACGCCATCACCAACGACTACTCCATGTTCCAGTCCCTGTCCCGCGGCGATGCTGACGGCAACGCTCTGGTGGGTGTGGTGTACGGCTGGGAAGAGACCGACAAGTTTGGCCCCACCCTGTATGAGCAGTACATCCCCTTCGGCCCGCTGACCGACGATGTGGACGATCTGGCTACCTCTACCCCCCGCGTGACCTATGACTTCTCCGGCCTGAACATGAGCAGCAACCGCGTGGCTGTGTCCGCCAAGTGCGCCGATCCTGTGGCTGCCCTGGCCTTCGTGGATCAGTTCTATTCCCAGACCCACTCCGTGGAGTCCCTGTTCGGCGGCATCGCTGACGGCAACATCGCCCAGGTCGGCGACAACGAGTACACCGTGCTCGATCCGCCCGAAGGCACCGACGCCGGCACCTGGAAGTGGACCTCCACCTTCGCTGACAACGGCCCCATGTACATCCGCCGTGCCACCACCATCAACATGGCTCAGGACATGACCTATGCCATCCAGGAGCGCGAGCAGTACAAGGATGCCATCGCCGCCATCGACATGGACAAGGAGTATTATCCCCAGATGTTCATGCGCTACACCACGGATGACCAGAACACCCTGGCCGTGCTGCAGGCTGGCATCACCTCCATCACTGACAGCTACTGGGGCCTGTGGCTCACCGGTGAGGCTGACATCGACGACACCTGGGACGACTATGTCGAGCAGGTGAACGCCGCCGGTCTGGAGCAGGTGCTGCAGATCCGTCAGGCCGCTTATGACAGCTACATGGGCAAGTGATCTCTGATCCATCGGACGGGGTGCGGAGAGATCCGCATCCCGTCCCCTTCGTTATGTAAGATACGGGAGGGATAGGCATGTCGACTCTGACCCCGAAAAAGAAGCAAAGGAAGAGCCTGGGATGGTACCTCAGCCATGACTGGCAGCTCTGGGTGATGCTCATCCCTGCCGTGGTCTACATCTTCCTTTTCTGCTATATGCCCATGTACGGCGCGCAGCTGGCGTTCCGTAAGTACGACTTCGCCAAGGGCATCTATGGCGGCGACTGGGTGGGCTTCCAGTACTTCACCCAGTATTTCTCCTCCGCCATGTTCCAGACGACCATCACCAACACCTTCACCATCTCGCTGGCGAGCATCGTGTTCGGCTTCCCGGCCCCCATCGTGCTGGCCATCATCATCAACCAGATCAAGAACCAGCGCTTCAAGCGCTCCCTGCAGACCGTCGTCTATATCCCCTACTTCATCTCCACCGTCGTGCTGGTCTCCATGCTGAACGTGCTGTTCGCCAAGAGCGGCGGCGTCCTCAGCGACCTGCTCAAGACCATCGGCCTGGTGCCCGAGAAGGCCAACCTGCTGGGCCAGAAGCAATACTTCGTGTGGATGTATGTGGGCTCGGGCGTATGGCAGAGCATGGGCTGGAACAGCATCATCTATATCGCCGCGCTGTCGTCGGTGGATGTGCAGCTGTATGACGCTGCCAAGATCGACGGTGCCAATGTGTGGCAGCGCGTCGTCCACATCGAATTCCCGACACTGGTCCCGACCATCATGATCCTGCTCATCATGAACATGGGCAGCATCCTGAACGTCGGCTTCGACAAGGTGTATCTGATGCAGAACACCCTGAACCGATCCGTGTCCGAAGTCATATCGACCTATGTGTATAACCTGATGGCTCCCTCCACCGGCGCGCCCCAGTTCAGCCTGGCCACCGCCGTGGGCCTGTTCACCAACGTCGTCAACTTTGCCTTCCTGATGATCACCAACTGGATCAGCAAGAAGGTCACCGGCTCCGGCCTGATGTAAGGAAAGGAGTTGAGCGAAGATGGCAAAGAAGCAAGCCGAGATCAGCTATGTGCCCGAAAAGAACCGCATCCGCGATACCGCTCTCTCCGACCGCATCTTCCACGCGGCGGTGATCGTCCTCTCCATCCTGTGCCTCATCGTGATCCTCTATCCCCTGTGGTTCGTCATCATCGCGTCCATCTCGAACTCGGACATGGTCAACCAGGGCAAGGTCGTGTTCCTGCCGGTGGACATCCGCTTCTACGGCTTCGAGCAGATCCTGCAGGACAGCCGCATCTGGATCGGCTACCGCAACACCATCTTCTATGTGGTGGTCGGCACCATCCTGAACCTGGTCGTCACCCTACCCGCCGCCTACGCGCTGTCCCGCCCTGACTTCAAGGCCCGCAACGCGGTCATGATGTACTTCGTCTTCACGATGTACTTCTCCGGCGGCCTGGTGCCCACCTACATGCAGATCAACAGCCTGGGCCTCATCAATACGCCCTGGATCCTGCTGATCATCGTGCTGGTGAACACCTACAACCTGATCATCGCCCGCACCTTCATCCAGAACACGATCCCGCAGGACCTGTTCGAATCGGCCACGCTGGACGGCGCGAACCACTTCCGCATCCTGTGGAGCATCGTCCTCCCGCTGTCGAAGGCCATCATCTCGGTCGAGATGCTGTACTACGCGGTGTTCCACTGGAACGATCACTTCAACGCTTTGATCTACACCTCCAACACCGATGTGCAGCCCCTGCAGATGGTGCTCCGCCGCATCCTGCTGCAGAACGAGGCCTTCGCCAACGGCAACGGCGGTGTGCAGGGCGGCTACGCGCAGTCCTCGGCCGACCAGGTCAAGTACGCCGTGATCATCGTGTCCACGGTCCCCATCCTTTGCGTCTACCCCTTCGTGCAGAAGTACTTTGAAAAGGGCGTCATGATCGGCGCCGTCAAGGGCTGATCTCATGAAGGACAGGGGCTGCGGAGGCATCAGCCTCTCCGCGGCCCCTTTTTTATCGAAAGGAGCGTATGCTATGATCGATCCCCGGCTCCACGGCGTCGCCTATCAAAATGTCGAGCTGCTCGACAGCCCCTTCCGTACCCAGCGCGACGAGACCATCGAGACCTACCTCGAGCATCCCTCCACCGATGAGATCCTGCGTCGCTTCCGTGATCGGGCGGGCATCCCCTCGGACGTGGACTGCCAGCCCGGCTGGGGCCCCACGCTGGGACAGTATCTGGGCGCCTACGCCAAGCTCTACCGCGGCACCGGCGATGAGCGCATCCGGGCCAAGTGCCTGGATGTCTTCCACGGCTGGGCCGAGTGCGCCGACAGAGAGCCGGCCGTGCTGGACCTGGGCACCTATCTCTATGAGAAGATGCTCGGCGGCTTGCTGGACATGTATGAGTTCATGGGCGAGGAGGAGGTCCTCCCCTACCTGCGCCGCCTGACCGAGAGCGCCGTGCGCCGCTTCGATACCACGATCCCCCGCGGCGGCCTGCAGGACGCCTCCATGAAGGGGCAGATCGAGTGGTACACGCTGCCCGAGAACCTCTACCGCGCCTGGCAGCTGCTGGGCGACCCCATCTATAAGCAGTTCGCGGACGAGTGGCTCTACCCCTATGTGTGGGACAAGCTGGCGAAGGGCGATACCAAGATCGGGCCGCGCCACGCCTACAGCCATGTGAACAGCCTCTCCAGCGCCGCCCGGGCCTACATCGTCACAGAGGACCCGCATTATCTCGATGTCATCCGCGAGGGCTATGAGGCCATCACGAAGGGCCACACCTACGCCACCGGCGGCTACGGCCCCGCCGAGACCCTCTTCGGCGACGATCCCGGCTACCTGGGCAACGCCCTTCTCTCCAACTGGGACAGCTACTATAAGCACGGCGAGGGCATCGTGTACCGCAACTTCGCCGGCGGCATGGTCGCCCGCAGCGACGCCTGGGGCTCCTGTGAGGTCAGCTGCTGCTCCTGGGCCGTGTTCAAGCTCTGCGACTACCTGCTCAAGCTGACCGGCGACGCGCACTTCGGCGAATGGGCTGAGCGCCTGCTGATCAACGGCACGCTGGCCCAGCCGCCCATCACCGCCAGGGGCCAGGTGCTCTACTATGCCAGCTACTTCGTGGACGGCGCCATCAAGAGCTATCATGACCGCCGTCTGCAGCACCTGGGCCAGGACTTCGTGTGGCAGTGCTGCACCGGCACCTTCCCACAGGACGTGGCCGAGTACTGCAACATGATCTTCTATTTCGATGAGAAGGGCCCGCTGGTCAGCCAGCTCATCCCGGCCCGTGTGGCGTTCGAGCACGGCGGCGCTCACATCACGCTGACCAACGCCGCGGACTTCCCGCGGGAGCACGCGGCAAGGCTCGTCATCGGCACCGACGCGCCGGTCTCCTTCGCGCTGCGCGTCCGCGTGCCCGCCTGGGCCGACGCTGGCTGCGCGCTCACGGTGAACGGTGCCCCCTGCGACGCCTCGGTCGTGCCTGGGCAGTGGCTCACGCTCGAGCGTACCTGGCACGACGGCGACACCGTGACGCTGGCCTTGACCTATCGCCTGCGCTTCTCCCAGGTCGACGCCCAGCACCCGAACGTCGTGGCCCTGCTCTATGGCCCGCAGGTCCTCACCTGCGATGAGATGACCGTACTGGTCGGCGACCGCGAGCATCCCGAGGACTGGATCGTGCCGGTCGAAGGCGAGACCGATGTCTTTGAGACGCTGCCGGGGCACAGCGGCATCTACAGCTTCATCCGCAGACGGTTCCGCCCCTTCTGGCAGGTGGGCGTCATGCAGTGGTATTACATGTACAACCGGATCTTCACCGATATGGAAGACCTTGACAGGAACCATCAGGGCTTCTAAAATAGCATCAAAGGGATCCCGTCCAGGGAACCAAGGAGGAACACATCGATGATCGCTCAGTACCCCCCGATGGGCTGGAACAGCTGGGACTGCTACGGTGCCGCTGTCGATGAGGCCACCGTCCGCAAGAACGCCGACTACATGGCCGAGCATCTCGCGTCCCATGGCTGGGAATACATCGTGGTCGACATCCAGTGGTCCCAGCCGACCGCCATGGACCATGATTATATCCCCTTCGCGCCGCTGGACATGGATGCCTACGGGCGCCTGATCCCCGCGGTGAACCGTTTCCCCAGCGCTGCCGACGGCAAGGGCTTCGCGCCGCTGGCCGACTATGTGCACAGCAAGGGGCTGAAGTTCGGCATCCATATCATGCGCGGCCTGCCCCGCATGGCGGCGCACCGCGGTCTGCCGATCGAAGGGAGCAGCTACACCTGTGCCCAGGCCGCCGACCCCAACTCCATCTGCATGTGGAACCCGGACATGTACGGCCTGCGCTGCGATGGCTGGCGGCCCCTGCCCGAGGCGGCCCAGGCCTATTATGACAGCATCTTCCGCCTGTACGCCTCCTGGGGCGTGGACTTCGTGAAGTGCGATGACATCGCCCGCGAATACCCGCGCTGCGAGAAGGAGATCGAGATGATCTCCAAGGCCTGCCGCGGCTGCGGAAGGGACATCGTCCTCAGCCTCTCCCCCGGCCCCGCGCCCGTGGAGAAGGCCGAGCACCTGAAGACCTACGCCAACATGTGGCGCATCACCGACGACTTCTGGGACGAGTGGCGCCTGCTGAAGAACATGTTCGAGCGGGCCGAGAAGTGGTGCATCCACGCCGGCCCCGGCCATTGGCCCGATGCCGATATGCTGCCCGTGGGCGCGCTGCGGCAGTGCACCGATCCCGCCATCCGCACCAAGTTCACCCAGGCCGAGCAGCGCACGATGATGACCCTCTGGACCATGATGCGCTCGCCCCTGATGATCGGCAGCGAGCTGACGAAGATGGACGACTTCACCGTCGGCCTGCTGACCGATGACGCGGTGCTGGCTATCGAGAAGGAGAGCCATTGCGGCCATCCGCTCTACACCACCGGCGATGCCGCGGCCTGGATCGCGCCCCGCCGCGACGGCACCGGCGTCTATGCCGCCCTCTTCAACTTGTCCGATGAGGAGCGGGAGCTGACCCTGAGCGCGGAGGAGCTGGAGCTGACCGCCCTCGAAGGCACCGAGCTGTGGACCGGCGCGAAGGTCTCCGGCGACCCCATCACCGTGAAGCTCGCCCCCCACGACGCGGCCGTGTGGCTGCTGAAGAAATGAGGCGCCTATGTTGAATTGGTATGAACAGCAGGGCCAGTCCCTGATCTGGCGCAGCAAGGGCGAGACGCTCATGCTGACCCCCTGGGGCACCGACAGCATCCGTGTCCGCTCGGTGCTCATGGGCGACATCCGCGACGACCGCTTCGCCCTGCTCGATCCCGACCCTGCACCGACACCGAGATCCATATCGATGATACCAAGGCGACCCTGCGCGTGGGCAAGCTGACCGCCTCTTTGGAGATGGACGGCTGGAGCCGCTATGCTCAGATCTCCTTCCTGAACGAGAAGGGCGAGCTGCTGCTGCAGGAGACCGCGCCCGCCAACGCGCTGTGCCTCAAGAGCCGCAAGTTCGAGCCCCATCTGGGCGGCGATTTCGAGCTGACCGCCACCTTCGTGGGCCAGGACGGTGAGCACATCTACGGCATGGGGCAGTATCAGGAAGAGATCCTGGACTGGAAGGGCTGCACCATGGAGCTCGCCCACCGCAACTCCCAGGCCAGCGTGCCCTTCTATATCAGCAGCCGCGGCTACGGCTTCCTCTGGCACGATCCGGCCATCGGCAGCGTATCCTTCGGCACCAACCGCATGACCTGGCATGCCGATTCCACCAAGCAGCTGGACTACTGGGTCACCTGCGGCGACACGCCGAGGGAGATCAGTGCCCATTACGGCGAGGCCACCGGCACCGTGCCCATGATGCCAGAATACGGCCTGGGCTTCTGGCAGTGCAAGCTGCGCTACTGGAACCAGGAGCAGCTGCTGGAGGTCGCCCGTGAGTACAAGCGCCGCGGCCTGCCCATCGACGTCATCGTCTGCGACTTCTTCCATTGGCCCAAGATGGGCGACTATCGCTTCGATCCCGAGTTCTTCCCCGATCCCGCCGCCATGGTCAAAGAGCTGCAGGAGATGGGCATCGAGCTGATGGTCAGCGTATGGCCCCAGGTGGCCCTCACCAGCGAGAACTATCAGGAGATGCAGCAGCAGGGTCTGCTGGTCCGCGCCGAGTATGGCGAGCAGGTGGGCATGCGCTTCGTGGAGGACAGCATGTTCTTCGACGCCACCGATCCCCGCGCCCGCGACTACGTGTGGAAGAAGGTCAAGAAGAACTACTACGATCTGGGCATCCGCGTCTTCTGGCTGGACGAGGCCGAGCCCGAGTACGGCACCTATGAGTTCAAGAACTACCGCTACCACATGGGCAGCAACCAGCAGATCGGCAACATCTATCCCCAGCAGTACGCGAAGCTGTTCTACGATGGCATGCGCGCCGAGGGCCAGGAGGCGCCGGTCGACCTGCTCCGCTGCGCCTGGGCCGGCAGCCAGCGCTATGGCGCCCTGGTCTGGTCCGGCGACATCATGAGCCGCTGGGAAGATTTCCGCCGCCAGGTCTGCGCGGGCCTGAGCATGGGCATTGCCGGCATCCCTTGGTGGACCACCGACATCGGCGGCTTCCATGACGGCGCGCCGAAGGATCCCGCCTTCCGCGAGCTGCTCATCCGCTGGTTCCAGTGGGGCTGCTACTGCCCCGTCATGCGCCTGCACGGCGACCGCAAGCCCTCCGAGCGCGTCTTCCGCAAGGACGGCACCGAGGTCCTCGCCTCCGGCAGCGACAATGAGGTCTGGAGCTATGGCGAGGAGGCCTATCCCATCCTGGTCAAATACCTCCGGCGCCGTGAGGAGCTGCGCCCCTATGTCCGCTCCCTGATGAAGGAAGCCCATGAGGCCGGCACGCCCATCATCCGCGCCATGTTCTATGAGTTCCCCACCGATCCCGCCTGCGCCGTGCTGAAGGACCAGTACATGTTCGGCAGCCGCTACCTGGTGGCGCCTGTGCTGGCCGCCGGTCAGCGGGAGCGCACCCTCTACCTCCCCGCCGGCGAGTGGCGCGAGGTGGAGACCGACACCGTCTTCAAGGGCGGACAGACCGTCACGGTCGCCGCGCCTTTGGATAGCATCCCCGTGTTCGAGAAGCTGTGAGCCCCACAAACAAGAAGGAGGATGATCCCCATGTCCATGAAGAGCTATGAGTTCTGGCTCGTCGTCGGTTCCCAGTTCCTGTATGGTCCCGAAGTCCTTGAGACCGTCGAGGCCCGCGCCAAGGAGATGTGCGCCGCCATGAACGCCGGCGGCCTGCTCCCCTGCCCCATCGTGTTCAAGACCATCGGTGTCACCGCGGACGGCATCACCAAGGCCATGAAGGAGGCCGATGCCGACGACAAATGCGCGGGCGTCATCACCTGGTGCCACACCTTCTCCCCCAGCAAGATGTGGATCCGCGGCTTCGACCTGCTGCAGAAGCCCCTGTGCCATTTCGCCACCCAGTATAACCGCAACATCCCCAACGAAGAGATCGACATGGACTTCATGAACCTGAACCAGGCGGCCCATGGCGACCGTGAGCACGGCTTCATCGCCACCCGCATGCGCCTGCCCCGCAAGATCGTGGCCGGCTACTGGCAGGACGCTCCCGTGCAGAAGGAGCTGGGCGACTGGATGCGCGCGGCCATCGGCTACGCCTTCTCCAAGAGCCTGAAGGTCGTCCGCTTCGGCGACAACATGCGTGAGGTGGCCGTGACCGAGGGCGACAAGGTCGAGACCATGATCAAGCTCGGCTGGGCCGTGGACTACTGGCCCGTCGGTCACCTGGTCGAGACCATGGCCGCCTGCACCGAGGAAGAGGTCCAGGCCAAGTATGACGAGTATATGGCCCGCTATGACGTGGCGACCGACAACTTGGAGGCCATCCGCTATCAGGCCCTCGAGGAAGTCGCCATGCGCAAGATCCTGGATCGCGAAGGCGCCAAGGCCTTCATCAACAACTTCCAGGACCTGTACGGCATGCGTCAGCTGCCCGGCCTGGCCAGCCAGAACATGATGGCCGACGGCTATGGCTACGGCGGTGAGGGCGACTGGAAGGTGGCCGCCATGACCTCCATCATGAAGGCGATGGCCGAGGGCCTGCAGGACCAGGGCGTGGCCTTCATGGAGGACTACACCTACGATCTGGAGCCCGGCAACGAGGTGAGCCTGGGCGCCCATATGCTGGAGGTCTGCCCCTCTGTGGCCTCCGCGAAGCCCCGCATCGAGGTGCATCCCCTGGGCATCGGCGACCGTGAGGATCCCGCCCGCCTGGTGTTCGAGGGCAAGGCCGGTGAGGGCATCGTGGTCTCCCTGATCGACATGGGCGGCCGCCTGCGCCTCATCATCCAGGACATCGAGTGCATCAAGCCCATCCTGGAGATGCCCAACCTGCCCGTGGCCCGCGTGATGTGGAAGGCCAAGCCCGACCTGCTCACCGGCCTCAAGTGCTGGATCGCCTGCGGCGGCGCGCATCACACCGTCCTGTCCACCGCCATCTCCGCGCAGATGATGATCGACTGGGCCGAGATGATGCAGATCGAGTGCGTGCACATCACCGAGAAGACCACCCTGGAGGACCTGAAGAAGGAGCTCTTCTACAACGACATCGCCTGGAAGCTGAAGAGCCTCTGATCTCTCTTCTGACCATCGCGCCCTACGCCCGCGGCAGCTCTCGGAAAGCAGCCGCGGGCCTTTTTCCGGCGCTTGACTTTATCTTCTCCCGGGCTTATCATGAGACCTGGAAAGAAGGAGCGGAGCAGACACATGCAGCAAGGCTACGCGGCCGTCCTCGGCGGCATCAACATGGATATCAGCGGCACGCCGGATACCACGGCGGTCCCCGGCGCGTCCGACCCGGGCCGCATCACGCTCACGCCGGGCGGCGTCGGGCGGAACATCGCGGAGGATCTCGTGCGGCTCGGCTGCCCCGTCCGGATGCTCACCGCCCTGGGCGGAGATGACCTTTCCGGCCAGCTGCGCGAGCGCTGCCGGCAGGCCGGTATCGATCTGAGCCTGAGCCCCGTCTTCCCGGAGGAACGAGCCTCCACCTATCTCTGCCTGAACGACGAAAAGGGCGAGCTGGTGGGCGCCGTCTCGGACATGCGCGTCGTGGACCGGCTCACCCCGGAGGTCGTGGCGCCGCTGCTGCCGCGGCTCGAGGATGCCCGGCTGCTCGTGCTCGACGCCAACCTGCTGGCCGAGACGCTGCGCTATGTCGCGGAGCATACCACGCTCCCGCTCTTCGCCGACCCCGTGTCGGTCAAGAAGGCCGGCCGGCTGCGCGGCTGTCTCTCCCGCTGTACCCTCATCAAGCCGAACCGTGACGAGGCGGCACTGCTCTCCGGCATCCCCATCCGCACGGACGAGGATCTGCCTCTCGCGGCCGGTCGGCTGCTGGAGCTTGGCGTCCGGCAGGTCATCATCTCGCTGGGCGCGCGCGGCTGCTATTGGCACGACGGCACGCGGGACGGGATCCTGCCCTGTCTGCCCTCGCCCATCGTGAACACCACCGGCTGCGGAGATTCCTTCCTGGCCGCCTGCGCGGTGGGCTTCCTGGAGGGCAGGGACCTGGAAGGCATGGCCCGGCTCGGGCTGGCTGCCTCCGCGGTCACCGCGGGACATGAGGCGGCGGTCTCTCCCCGGCTCTGCCGCGAGACGCTGGATCGTCTCCTGAACACATCGATCGGAGGATGAACGAAATGGACTTCAAGAAGTATCTGCAGGTGGCACCCGAGGTGCAGGCCGCGCTGGACGCCGGCAAGCCCGTGGTGGCCCTGGAATCCACCATCATCAGCCATGGCATGCCCTATCCCCAGAACGTGGAGACGGCCATGAACGTGGAGCGCATCGTGCGCGAGAACGGCGCGGTGCCCGCCACCATCGCCATCATCGGCGGCAAGATGGTCGTGGGCTGCTCCCCCGAGCAGATCGAGTATCTGGGCAAGAAGGGTCTGGCCGTGACCAAGGCCAGCCGCCGCGACCTGCCCGTGCTGCTCTCCCGCGGTGAGGACGGCGCCACCACCGTGACCACCACCATCATCGCCGCCGCGCTGGCCGGCGTGAAGGTGTTCGCCACCGGCGGCATCGGCGGCGTGCATCGCGGTGCCGAAACGACCATGGACATCTCCGCCGACCTGGAGGAGCTGGCCGAGTCCCCCGTGCTGGTGGTCTGCGCCGGCGCCAAGAGCATCCTGGACCTGGGCCTCACGCTGGAGTACCTCGAGACCAAGGGCGTGACCGTCATCGGCTACCAGACCGAGGAGCTGCCCGCTTTCTATACCCGCAGGAGCGGCTTCAAGGTAGACTATCGCCTCGACACCCCCGAGGAGATCGCCGATGCCTTCCGCGTCAAGCTGGAGTGCGGCCTGCGCGGCGGCATGCTCGTCACCGACCCCATCCCCGAGCAGTATGCCATGGACTTCGATTACATCAACCAGAACATCGATGCCGCCATCGCCGAGTGCGAGCGCCTGGGCATCCATGGCAAGCAGATCACGCCCTTCCTGCTGGACAAGATCCAGAAGCTGACCGGCGGCAAGAGCCTGGCCGCCAACATCCAGCTGGTCTACAACAACGCCAAGCTGGCCTCGCAGGTCGCCGCCTGCCTTTGCGAAGCTTAAGGTCAGGATCCTTCTTGCCGTGCCGCCCATTCTATGATAGAATGGAGGCATCCCGCCCAAAGGAGTTGGCCCCATGGACCGCGACACGCTGCTCTCCAGGATGATCGGCCTCGCCTGTGCCTGCGCGAACAACGTGCCCACCGACCGGACCGAGGGCCTGCTGATGGCTGGGCTGTACGCCCTCTCGCCGGAGGCTCCGCTCAGCGATGAGCAGGCAGAGCGCCTCGTCCGCCGCATCGAGGAGGACAAACGCCTCGTGGCCCCGAACTGCGCCTCCTGCACCTCCCGCTGCGGCCGCACCGATGACTATGACATGGCCCGCTGGTATGCCTCGCCGGAGGCCGTCCGCCGGGAGAAGGATCTGATCCTGCGGGGGCTGATCTCGCGTGTGCGCGCCCGGGGCTTCGATCCCTTCGTCTATGACGCGCTGCGTGCGCTGGCGGAGGACTGGGAGCCGGAGACGCTGCACTGGTATGCCGAGAGGGCCGGATCTGAGCATGATGATGAAGGGAGCACCGACCATGGCTGATGAACGCAAGAAGGAACGGATCCTGCAGAGGGTTGTGCCCATCACCGCCATCGTATTGCTGCTCGTCGGCGGGGTCGTGGCCTGGTTCCTTTGGGGCCGCGGCACGCAGGTGCCCCAGGCGCAGACCTATGCCGTCACAGCGTGGCAGGCCGTCGACCGCGGCGACACGCCCGAGAGCCTGTCCTACATGCATTACAGCCAGGACAGCCAGCTCGCCTCCTCGGTCGAGAAGCCGGACCTGGGCATCGCCCTCGTCCCCTCCTCCGGCTATGTCTACCTCGTCTCCCCCACAGAGAGCTTCGACGGACTCGAGGCCGTGTTCCTCACGGAGAGCGGGCGTGTGGCCTCGGTGTTGAGCTACTCCGAGCTGGAGTCGACCTGGCAGGCCACCGGCATGGCGGAATACCTCGACGCGGCCAACTATATCGCTTATCTCTACATCCACGCCCACAGCGGCGCGGTGGCCCCGGGCAGTGACGACCGTGAGGGGCAGTGGTATCGCTTCACCGACAGCCAGCTCACGCAGATCCTTTCGGCACAGTGATCCCTCTGCAGGGATCTTGTGGATAGACATCGAATCCTTTGCAACAAATGCCGCGCACTTGCGGAAAAGGAGAACGAACGATGAAGAACGCAAAGCTCATCCTGGACAAGGACTATGTGATTTCTGCGATCGACAAGCGCATCTACGGCTCGTTCATCGAGCATCTGGGCCGCGCTGTCTACACGGGCATCTATGAGCCCACCCATCCCACGGCCGACGAGCTCGGCTTCCGCCGTGACGTCATCGACCTGGTCCGCAAGCTGGATGTGCCGATCGTGCGCTACCCCGGCGGCAACTTCGTGTCCGGCTTCAACTGGGAGGATTCCATCGGCCCGCGCGACCAGCGTCCCCGCCGTCTCGACCTGGCCTGGATGACCACCGAGACCAACGAGGTGGGCCTGCATGAGTTCGTCGACTGGGCCAAGAAGGCCAACAGCCAGGTCATGTACGCCGTGAACCTGGGCCTGCGCGGTCCCGACGACGCCCGCAACGTGGTCGAGTACTGCAACCATAAGGGCGGCACCTATTGGAGCGACCTGCGCCGCAAGAACGGTGCCGAGGAGCCCTTCGATATCCGCCTGTGGTGCCTGGGCAACGAGATGGACGGCCCCTGGCAGATGGGTGCCAAGACCCCCATGGAGTACGCCCGCGTGGCCAATGAGGCCGCCAAGGTCATGAAGTGGGTCGACCCCACCATCGAGACCGTGGCCTGCGGCTCCTCCAACACCTCCATGCCCACCTTCGGCACCTGGGAGCAGACCGTGCTGGACCAGGCCTACGAGAACGTGGACTACCTGTCCCTGCACCGCTACTACGGCAACCCCCACAACGATACGCCCGACTTCCTGGCCTCCACGATGGATCTGGATTCCTTCATCAAGACCATCGCCGGCATCTGCACCGCCACCAAGGGCAAGAAGCATTCCAAGCACAATGTGTATCTGTCCTTGGATGAGTGGAACGTGTGGTACCATTCCAACCAGCAGGACCAGGACCTGCACAAGACCGAGCCCTGGGGCTCCGCGCTGCCTCTGTTGGAGGACATCTACAACTTCGAGGACGCGCTGCTGGTCGGCCTGATGCTCATCACCATCCTGCGCAATGCCGACACCGTGAAGGTCGCCTGCATGGCCCAGCTGGTCAACGTCATCGCGCCCATCATGACCCGCAAGGGCGGCGGCGCCTGGATGCAGACCATCTTCTATCCCATGATGCAGGCCAGCATGTATGGCCGCGGCGTCAGCCTGCAGCCCATCATCTCCTGCGGCAAGGACAGCACCGCCCATTACGACGACGTGCCCGTGATGGATGCCGCCGCCACCATGGACGAGGCCGGCAATGTGACCATCTTCGCCGTGAATCGCGATCTGAAGGAGCCTGTGGCCCTGGACGCCGACCTGCGCTCCTTCGGCACCTTCTCCTCCGTCACGCACTCCGTGCTGCATCATGACGACATGAAGGCCGTGAACACCGAGAACGATCCTCACCAGGTCGAGCCCGTGGACGTGGCCGCGCCCAAGCCCGGCGAGCCCATCATCCTGCCCGCCGCCAGCTGGAACGTCATCCGCCTGATGAAGTAAGATCACCAAAGAAAAAGCACCGGGGTCCGGTGCTTTTTCTTGTGCGCGGTCTTCAGTATAGCGTGATATAGCCGGCCTGCCGCACACAGAACTGGCCTTCAGAGCCGGTCAGCCAGTCCACGAACGCGGCAGTGTCAGCATCGTCCTTGCGGTAGACAGCATAGTAATGCACCGTATAGGGATAAGCTCCGCTGCGGATGGTGTCCTCCGTGGGCGTCACGCCGTCCACCGAAAGCACCTTGACGGCATCATCGGGGTATAAGCTCGTCACATAGTACAGGAAGGAATAGCCCAGCGCGTACCGTCCGTTGGTATAATCGCCGATGTGCTCCACCAGCTCGCTCATGCCATCCGTGACCTCGTTCGGCTGGGCCGCGGTCAGTCGGAGGCCCTTCATCACCATGTTCTCCATGACGGTCTGGCTGCCACTGTTCCTGGTGCGCTGATAGGCATAGATCGGCCCCTGCGCATCGGATACCTGGCTCCATTCATCGATCTGCCCTGTATAGATCCTTCGGATCTGGTCAGAGGACAGATCGTCCACCGAGTTCTCGACATTGACCAGGAAGACGAAAGCATCATAGCAGAAGGGCACGATCGACAGCTCCACGCCGTTCTCCTTCGCCAGCGCAAGCTCATCCTCGGAGGGCTCTGTCACCAAGATCAGGTCGACCGGATGGGTCTGGTCCATCACCGCGTTCCGCGAAACGAGCGTCGCGTCCGTGTTGGCCTGCCGAAGGAGCAGGCGATCATAGGCATTGGGCGTGGTCGAGAAGCTCACGAAGCCGGTCAGGTCTTCCTCTGGGAGCCGCAGTAACTGACGGGCCAGCTCCATACCCAGCGGCACGCTGACTGTGGAGCCATCGATCGAAGGATAGCTTCCCCAGTCACAGACCAGGATGTCGGAGCCTTCGGCATAAGGCGTGCACTCGCCTAAGGACCATCCGGCATCTGTCACCAGCTCTTCCCAGTCCTCCGCACGGTCCAGCGGCTGGGCGATCTGCGTCAGGCTCTCCGCGTCAGCCGCGACGCTTATCGCAAAGCACATAAGGATCGCGAAAGCCGGAACAGACCATCTTTTCATCTTACTCCTCCTGTTTGACGATCGTCACGAATTCCTTCATCATATAGCCCGTATCCATACCATTCACGGAGACCCGATACCATTCCCCTTCAGAGGCCAGGACCTCCACCTGGGTGCCGGTATAGTACCGCCCGAGCCGCTTACTGCTCTTATCGGGTCCCTGCCTCAGGTTCACACGGGACTTCACATCAGAGGCCACCACCAGGCCGTAGGTCTTCCGATCCCCGGTCCGCATCCGGGTCACCACAGCGTCGCACAGAGCAAAGCTGCACTCCGCCAACACGCCTTCATACTGATCCTCGACATACAGGACGCATTGCCCGACGGTCTCCGTCATGCTCAGGGTGCTGATGGTCCGGATCCCACCCTCAAGATCGATCGTGGTCCCTTCCTGTTCATCGTCCTCTTCGGCCAGCTCCTTTTCGATCTCCTCCACCTTCGTCCAAAAGGCGGACCAGGTCATCCGGACAGGCTCGCTCTCTGTCTCTTCATCATCAGCTTCCTCATCGTCGTACATCGTCAGGATCGCGTTCACCTTCACCTTCCCGTCCTTCGGGACCGCGGAGGCGATCTGGAACAATGTTTCAGCAGGGCAGGCGACCGTATCACTGCGCTTCACATATCCCACGCTCTCCGCGCCGTCGGCATAGAGGGCATACCACTCCGCGTCGCTCTGGCTCAGATCGACCCACAGCACTGTGCCGCTGGTCACCTCACGCTCGATATCGGCTCCCTCCTCCGGATATGCGCGGATCGCCACAGTCTATCCGCTCCTGTTCGGCGAAGCCACCACCCTGCGCGGGTCCAGCGACTCATCCGACACCTTCTCTTCATCCAGATCCGCTGCTGCGTCATCCACGCCCTGCGTTCCCTGGCTCCCGATGCTCAGAAGCGGACAGTTGAAGAAGGGATCCGTGCTGCTCCAGCCTGCCCCGTAGTCCGTCGCCTCGATCTGGGCACGCAGCGTTCTGCTCATCGAGACCCGTTCCAGCAGCACGCAGCTGTCAAAAGCATTGTCCCCCAGATCCGTCACCGTCAGCGGGATATGGATGCTGATGAGGCTGCAGCACCGATAGAACGCTCTGGCCCCGATGGACTACAGACCCATCGGCAACGAAACAGACTGCAGATAGATGTTATTGGCGAAGGCTCGCTCCGCGATGCGGATCACGCCGGCGGGCACCGTATAATGGGTCGCCTCCGCCGCGTTCGGATAGGCCAGCAGGGTCTTTCCGTCCTCCGAGAAGAGCACCCCGTCGATGGCCTGCAGCGCGGTGTTGCCCTCAGCCACCTCATAACGGACGATGGTGGAATCGTAGAAGGCGTTCAGATATCCGCCAGTCAGCGTGGAAGGCAGCACCAGCGTACCGATCTCGCAATCTTCATTGCCTTCCAGCGTCACGACGCCCTCCGGTACGACATATGTATCCGCGGTGATGCCCTCCAGGAACGCCGTCAGCGTCGTCCCATCCGCCTCGGCTCCGATCGTCTGCGCGTGCGAGGCGTTCATCCACAGCAGCCCAGCCAGCAGCAAAGCAAGAAAGCGCTGCATCCGTGTCCCCCTTTCCGCGATCATGTCCTTCATGGCTGATGTGAAAAAGCGCCGGAGGAGAGGCCTTTCCGGCTCTTCCCCCCTGGCGCTCAAAGTGTGTTCACGATCAGAAGCGCATGCGCTCCTCGATGTAGCTGCGCAGGTCGGCCACGGCCACGCGCTCCTGCTGCATGGTGTCGCGATCGCGGATGGTCACGGTCTGGTAGTTGGGCGAGGCCTCATCGGCGGTATCGAAGTCCACGCAGATGCAGAACGGCGTACCGATCTCATCCTCGCGGGCATAGCGCTTGCCGATGGAGCCGGTCTCATCGTAGTCCACCGGGAAGTACTTGGCCAGCTGCTCATGGATCTCACTCGCCAGGCCGCCCAGCTGCTTCTTCTGCAGGGGCAGCACGGCCGCCTTGTAGGGCGCCAGCGCGGGATGCAGATGCAGCACGGTGCGCTCCTTGCCGCCCTCCAGCTGCTCCTCCTCATAGGCGTTGCAGAGGAAGGCCAGCACGGCACGGTCGACGCCCAGCGAGGGCTCGATGCAGTACGGGATGAACTTCTCGTTGGTCACGGGGTCCATGTACTCCATGCTCTTGCCGGAATGCTCCTGGTGCTGGGTCAGGTCGTAGTCGGTGCGGTCGGCCACGCCCCACAGCTCGCCCCAGCCGAACGGGAACAGATACTCGAAGTCGGTGGTCGCCTTGCTGTAGAAGGCCAGCTTCTCGGGCTCGTGGTCGCGCAGGCGCAGGCTCTCCTCCTTCATGCCCAGGCTCAGCAGCCATTCACGGCAGAAGGAACGCCAGTAGTTGAACCACTCCAGATCCTCGCCGGGCTTGCAGAAGAACTCCAGCTCCATCTGCTCGAACTCACGCACGCGGAAGATGAAGTTGCCGGG
>R28__coassemble_91_pt1 | contig 52568 bp, 58 predicted proteins | sample R28__metabat2_low_PE_026 | metagenome-assembled genome bin R28
GCCCAGCATTTCTCCCTTTCCTCCGACGCCTACAGCCAGGTCTACGACGCGGACGCCATGCTGGCGGAGGCGGGCGGAACGATGGCTCCCCCTCCTTGACACCCTCCTTCCGCCCGTGCTATCATAGCACCGTTTTCATGAAGGAGGCAGTTATGAGTCGCATCCTGGTGGTGGCGGAAAAGCCCAGCGTGGGGCGGGACATCGCGCGCGTCCTGGGCTGCACGGCGCGCGGTGAGGGGTGCCTGAACGGCAACGGCTATACCGTGACCTGGGCCGTGGGCCATCTCGTCACGCTGATGGAGCCGGATGAGATGGACGCGCGCTATAAGCGCTGGTCCCTTGACACCCTGCCCATCCTGCCGGACACGATCCCGCTCAAGGTCATCCCGGCCACACAGGACCAGTACCAGGTGGTCCAGCGGCTGATGAACGACGCCGATACCGAGCGTGTGATCTGTGCCACCGACGCGGGGCGCGAGGGCGAGCTCATCTTCCGCTATATCTATGAGATGTGCGGGTGCACCAAGCCCATCCAGCGCCTGTGGATCAACTCGATGACCGATGAGGCCATCGCCGAGGGCTTCCGCAAGATCCAGCCCGGCGAGAAGTATGACGGGCTCTACCGCAGCGCCCAGTGCCGCTCCCAGGCGGACTGGCTGGTGGGCATGAACGCCTCCCGCGCCTACACCCTGCGCTATGATACCCTGCTCTCGGTCGGCCGTGTGCAGACCCCCACCCTCGCCATCCTGGTGCGCCGCCGCAGATAGATCGAGGCGTTCAAGCCCGAGGGCTTCGCCACCCTCACTGCCGACTTCGGCGACTACAAGGGCGTCTTCTTCCATGAGAAGCTGGACCCGGACACGCATCTGCCCTCGAAGGAGTCGGCCGAGAAGGTCGCCGCCGCCGTGAAGGGCAAGACCGGCACGGTGACGCTGGCCGAGACGACCCGCGGCCGGGAGGCGCCTCCCCAGCTCTACGATCTGACCAGCCTGCAGCGCGACGCCAACCGGCTGCTCGGCTTCACCGCCGACCACACGCTCCAGCTGGCCCAGAGCCTGTATGAGAAGCACAAAGCCCTCACCTACCCCCGCACCGACAGCCGCTATCTTCCGCCGGACATGATCCCGAAGGTCATCCAGACGATGAAGCTGCTGCCGCAGGAGTATCAGACGCTGGTCCCCGGCGCGCTGCCGGAGGGCAAGCTCCCGGTGAGCAAGCGCACCATCGACGAGACGAAGGTGACCGACCACCACGCGCTGATCCCCACGGCGAAGCGCGTCGATCCCTCCACCTTCTCATAGGACGAGCGCCAGCTCTACGATCTGGTGGCCCGGCGCATGCTGCAGGCCTTCTATCCGCCCTGTGAGTTCGACGCCACGAAGGTCATCACCCAGGCGGACCGCTATACCTTCCGCACCAACGGCCGCGTGGTGCTCCAAAATGGCTGGCACGACGTACCCGATCTGGGCCATCCGCCCAAGGTCCGCAAGAAGGCGAAGGCCTCCCCCGACGACGCGAAGCTGCCGCCCCTGAAGCCCGGCGACACGCGCCCCGTGAAGAAGACATAGATCAAGGAAGACATGACCAAGCCGCCCAAGCAGCACACCGACGCCTCCCTGCTCAACGCCATGGAGAACGCCGGCAGGGAGCTGGACGACGAGGAGCTGGCCAAGCAGATGAAGGGCAGCGGCATCGGCACCCCCGCCACCCGTGCCGCCATCATCGAGCGGCTGCTGAAGGTGGGCTACGCCGAGCGCCGCGGCAAGGACCTGCTGGCCACCGACAAGGGCGTGCGCCTCATCGACATCATGCCCGCGCAGCTGGCCTCACCGGAGCTGACCGGCCGCTGGGAGCTGGCGCTGGACAAGATCACCGGCGGCGACCAGGACCCGGTGCAGTTCATCGAGAGCATCCGCCGCTTCTCCTCCTTCCTCGTATAGGAGGCGCGGCACAACAGCCCGGCGGTCACCTTCCCCGATGACGGCCGGCGCAAGGCCCGCGCGGACCGCTTCGTCGGGCGCGGCACCCCGGTGGAGGGCTGCGTCTGCCCGGTCTGCGGCAAGGGCAGGGTGCTGGAGTCCGCCCGCTCGTTCTTCTGCAGCGAGCTCTCGGGCGGCTGCCATTTCACCCTGTGGAAAGACACGCTGTCCCACAGCGGCGCCGGTCCCGAGCTGAACGCCGCCATCGTGCGGCTGCTCCTGACGCAGAAGCAGGTGCGCGGCTCCACCGGCACGATCACCCTGGGCGAAAGGACCGTCGCCTTCTGGCCCATCGGAGCGCAGCGCGCCGCGGTCGAGCGCCCCATCATCTACGAGAAGAAATGACCATCCGGCACGGAGGGGCAGGCCGTCCCTCCGTTTTCCTATGCCGGCATGCCCCGGAGCCCGAGCTTTTCTTTTTCACTGAAGCCGCCGAGCGGCAGGAAAAAACGTTCCGATAAAGAATCATATAAAGTTGATGGGATCGGTCTGTCGGTCTGCATCACGATATATGGTGGCAAACTATCCGGAAGAGGTATCATCGACATGAAGATCTATCGTGCCGGCATCGACGTCGGTTCGACCACTGTCAAGCTCGTGATCCTGGACGAGCAGTCGAAGCCTGTCTACGGCGCTTATCGCCGTCATCTGGCCCACACCCAGGAGACGCTCGCCGAGCTGCTCCGCGAGGCCAGGGGCGAGCTGGGCCCCTGCGCCGTGCGGGTCAAGATCACGGGCTCGGGCGCCATCAACCTGGGCAAGGCGCTGGGCATCGGCTTCGTGCAGGAGGTCGTGGCGGTGGCCACGGCCCTGCGCCACGAGGCGCCCCAGACCGATGTGGCCATCGAGCTGGGCGGCGAGGACGCCAAGATCATCTATTTCACCGGCGGCCTGGAGGAGCGCATGAACGGCGTCTGCGCGGGCGGCACCGGTTCCTTTATCGACCAGATGGCCAGCCTCCTGCAGATGGACGCCACCGGCCTGAACGAGCAGGCCCGGAGCTATCATGAGATCTATCCGATCGCCGCGCGCTGCGGCGTGTTCGCCAAGACCGACATCCAGCCCCTGATCAACGACGGCGCCGCCACCCCCGACCTGGCCGCCTCGATCTTCCCGGCGGTCGTGAACCAGACCATCTCCGGTCTGGCCTGCGGCAAGCCGATCCGCGGACATGTGGCCTTCCTGGGCGGGCCGCTCCACTTCCTCGACCAGCTGCGCGAGGCCTTCATCCGCACCCTGAAGCTGACCGATGAGACGGCCATCCTGCCCGAGAACAGCCACCTGTTCGCCGCCATCGGCGCGGCGCTTTAGGCTGAGGACGCCGAGCCCATCCCGGTCGACGCGCTCATCGACAAGATGGCCCGCGGCGTGCAGATGACCTTCGAGCTCAAGCGCCTGCCCGCGCTGTTCGAGACCAATGACGACTACATGGCCTTCCTCGAGCGCCACGGCCGCGCGCGCGTGCAGCGCGCCGAGCTCTCTGAGGCCCGGGGCGACTGCTATCTGGGCATCGACGCCGGCTCCACCACGACCAAGCTGGTGCTCATCGACCATGAGGGCCGCCTGCTGTGGTCCTTCTATTCCGGCAACCAGGGCTCGCCCATCGCTACCGCCATCCGTGCCCTCACCGACCTGAAGGAGAAGCTGCCCGAGGGCGTCCGCATCGCCCGCAGCTGCTCCACCGGCTATGGCGAGGACCTGCTCAAGTCCGCCTTCCGCCTGGATGACGGCGAGGTGGAGACCATCGCGCACACCACCGCCGCCGCCTTCTTCGACCCGCAGGTCGACTGCGTGCTGGACATCGGCGGACAGGACATGAAGTGCATCAAGCTGCGCAACGGCAGCGTGGATACCGTGCTGCTCAACGAGGCCTGCTCCTCCGGCTGCGGCTCCTTCCTGGAGAACTTCGCGGGCTCCCTGGGCTACACGGCCGAGGGCTTCGCCTCCGAGGCGCTGTTCGCGAAGCATCCCGTGGACCTGGGCACCCGCTGCACCGTGTTCATGAACAGCAATGTGAAGCAGGCCCAGAAGGAGGGCGCCACCGTCCAGGACATCTCGGCCGGTCTGGCGTATTCCGTCATCAAGAACGCGCTCTTCAAGGTGATCAAGCTGGCCGACAGCGCCTCGCTGGGCAAGCATGTGGTGGTGCAGGGCGGTACCTTCCATAACAAGGCCGTGCTGCGCGCCTTTGAGCGGGTGAGTGGTGTGGAGGCCGTGTGCCCCGATATCTCCGGCATGATGGGCGCCTTCGGCGCGGCCCTCATCGCCCGCCGCAACGACGAGGGCGCGGGCTCCTCCATGCTCCCCCTCGACGAGATCCTGGCCCTCACCTGGAAGACCTCCACCGCGCGCTGCCAGGGCTGCAGCAACCACTGCATGCTCACGGTGAACCGCTTCCCCGGCGGCAGGAACCACATCACCGGCAACCGCTGCGAGAAGGGACTGGGCAAGGCCCGCTCCGCTGACCGCGGCATCGATGTGGTGGCCTACAAGCTGCAGCGCATGTTCGACTACGAGCCGCTGCCCGAGGACAAGGCGCCGCGCGGCGAGATCGGCATCCCCCGCGTGCTGAACATCTGGGAGAACTATCCCTTCTGGTACACCTTCCTCACGGAGCTGGGCTTCCGGGTGCGGGTGTCGCCGGTCTCCAGCCGCGCCATCTACGCGCTGGGCATGGAGTCCATCCCCTCCGAGAGCGAGTGCTACCCCGCCAAGCTGGCCCACGGCCACGTGCAGTGGCTCATCGACGCGGGCGTGAAGACCATCTTCCACCCCTGCGTGTTCTATGAGCACCAGGAGACCGAGGGCGCGCAGAACCACTACAACTGCCCCATGGTCTGCGCCTATCCCGAGAACCTGAAGAACAACGTGGAGGACGTGGTCGAGGGCAAGGTGCGCTACATCCGGCCCTTCATCGCCCTCACCAGCGAGAAGGTGGCCGCCGACCGCCTGGTCCGCCTGTGCCGTGACGAGTGGCAGATCTCCGCCGGGGAGGTGCGCGCGGCCGTGACCAAGGCCTGGGCCGAGCAGCTGCGCGCCAAGGAGGATGTCCGCCGTGAGGGCGCCCGCGCGCTCGACTGGATGGAGTCCAACGGCCGCCGCGGCATCGTGCTGGTGGGCCGCCCATACCATGTGGACCCCGAGATCAACCACGGCATCCCTGAGCTCATCGCGGGCTATGGTCTGGCCGTCCTCACCGAGGACAGCGTCCCCGCCGATCCCGCCAGCCCGCGTCCCCTGCGCGCCAACGACCAGTGGGTCTATCATTCGCGCCTCTATACCGCCGCAGACTTCGTCACCCGGCATGAGGACCTGGAGCTCATCCAGCTCAACTCCTTCGGCTGCGGCCTGGACGCCGTGACCACGGACCAGGTGTGCGACATCATGGAGAACGCCGGCAAGCTCTATACCGTGCTCAAGATCGATGAGGTGAACAACCTGGGTGCCGCCAGGATCCGTGTGCGCAGCCTGCTGGCCGCCATGGAGATGCGCCGCCGCGAGGGCGTGAAGGCCCATCCGCGGACCATCGATTATCACCGCACCGAGTTCACCAAGAAGATGTTCGACGAGCACTACACGATCCTGGCGCCGAACATGAGCCCCATCCATTTCGACCTGATGGCCCCCCTCTTCGAGAAGCATGGCCTGCGTGTGGAGCTGCTGAACGGCTCCAACCGCTCCGCCGTGGACATGGGCCTGAAGTTCGTGAACAACGACGCCTGCTATCCTTCCATCATCACCACGGGACAGATGATGGAGGCCGTGCTCAGCGGGCGCTATGACACCGACCATCTGGCGCTCATCATGTCGCAGACCGGCGGCTGCTGCCGCGCGAGCAACTATGTGGGCTTCATCCGCCGCGCGCTGGACAAGGTGGGCATGAGCCACATCCCCGTCATCTCCCTCAACTTCAACGGCATGGAGAAGAACGAGGGCTTCCGCCTCACCGCGCCGCTGCTGCTGGATATGGCCCGCGCCGTGGTGCTGGGCGACCTGATCATGCGCTGCCTCTACCGGGTGCGCCCCTATGAGAAGGTGCCCGGCTCAGCCGACGCGCTCCATCAGAAGTGGGCCGACATCATCACGAAGAGCCTGAAGGGCGAACAGCGCTACAGCTATGGCGCCATGTGCCGCGACCTGGTGCGTGACTTCGACACCCTGCCCATCGACGAGACGCTGCGCAAGCCGCGCGTGGGCATCGTGGGATAGATTCTGGTGAAGTACATGCCCCTGGCCAACAACGACATCGTGGGCCTGCTGGAGCGCGAGGGCGCCGAAGCCGTGGTGCCGGACCTGCTGGACTTCTTCAACTACAGCATCTACAACCAAGGCTACAAGACCGAGTTCCTGGGCGCGAAGTGGACCGGCGAACTGACCGCTGACTGGGGCGTGAAGGCCATCCGCGCCTTCCGCAAGCCCGCGCTGGATGCCCTGCGCCGCTCCTCCCGCTTCGAGCCGCCGATGCCCATCGAGCAGATCGGCGAGCTGGCCAAGCCCATCCTTTCGCTGGGCAACCAGTACGGCGAGGGATGGTTCCTGGGCGGTGAGATGGCCGAGCTGCTCACCTCCGGCGTACCGAACATCGTGTGCATCCAGCCCTTCGCCTGCCTGCCGAACCATGTGGTCGGCAAGGGCGTGGTGAAGCAGCTGCGCCGCCTGTACCCCGGCAGCAACATCGTGGCTGTCGACTTCGACCCCGGCGCCAGCGAGGTGAACCAGCTCAACCGCATCAAGCTGATGCTCAGCGAGGCCAAGCGCAAGATCGCGGAGGAGAGCCGGGAGGCCTGAGCCTCTCCCGTCCCCGCGTGTGGGCGCACTGATCCTTATCTCAAATAAAACGCCGCCCCGTAAGGGGACGGCGTCTGTCATGGCCGGTATCAGCTCTCCCAGGGGTCGGACAGCCCCTCGTCATACTTCTCGAGAAAGGAATGCTTCTCGCCCTTCAGCTTGTAGCCGGGCATCGTATCGATGCTCACCTGGTGGATGGCGTTGAAGATGTTCATCTCGATGTCCGGGTCGTCCTCCCGCAGCCGGTAGATCAGCTGCTTGATCTGCTGGCGGCGGCTCACGCTCCCGTCATCGCCCCGGGCCGCGGCCTCCTCCGTCAGGCGGCAGGCGCAGGCCAGGAAGGTCAGGTCGTTGTAGCGCTTCCAGTCGAGGATGTCCTCCTCATGCACGCAGTACAGCGGTCGGATGAGCTCCATGCCCGGGAAGTTCTTGCTGTGCAGCTTGGGCAGCATGCCCTGCAGCTGCGCGCTCCAGAACATGCCCATCACCGTGGTCTCGATCACATCGTTGAAATGATGCCCGAGGGCGATCTTGTTGCAGCCCAGCTCCTGCGCCTTCTTATACAGGCAGCCGCGCCGCATGCGCGCGCACAGGTAGCAGGGGTTGCGGTAGGCCGTGGCCGCCGCCTCGAACACATCGCTCTCGAACACCGTGATCGGGATGCCCAGCAGCGCCGCGTTCTCCTCGATGAGGCGCCGGTTCGCGGCGTTGTAGCCCGGGTCCATCACCAGAAAGACGAGCTCAAAGGGATAGCGGCTGTGGCGCTGCAGCTCCTGCATCAGCTTGGCCAGCAGCATCGAATCCTTGCCGCCTGAGATGCACACCGCGATCTTATCGCCGGGCCGGATCATCTCATACCGCTGCACCGCCAGCACGAAGGGCCGCCAGAGCTCCTTGCGGAACCGCTTGATGATGCTGCGCTCGATCAGCACCTGCCGGGACATCTCTCTTGCCATCGTTCTGCTCCTTTGCGGGCCATGATATGCCGCCCGCGTCCTTCGTCTTCATAAGCTCATTTTCAGATCGCATCGGCCGGAGCTTCGCGCCTGCGGGGCGTGACCGAAAGGCTTTCCGATCGCCTTCCGGACCGCTTCGGGCCTCGTTGATGGATGCCGATCTTGAGCAAGGACAGTATCACGACAGAAAGGATGATCGCCTATGAAGCTCCTCTCGATCGCCGTACCGTGCTACAATTCCGCCGCCTATATGGACAAGGCCATCGGCTCCCTCCTGCCCGGCGGGGACCAGGTGGAGATCCTCATCGTGGATGACGGCTCCGCCAAGGACGATACCGCCGCCATCGCCGACCGCTATGAGGCCCAGTACCCCGGCATCTGCCGCGCCATCCACAAGGAGAACGGCGGCCACGGTGACGCCGTGATGACCGGCCTGCGCCATGCCACCGGCCTCTATTTCAAGGTGGTCGATTCCGATGACTGGGTCGATGCCGAGGCCTATCCCAAGGTCCTTGAGGCGCTCTCGGGCATGACCGAGCCCGCCGACCAGATCGACCTGCTCATCTGCAACTACATCTATGACAAGGTCGGCGCCGACCACAAGCATGTGGTGCGCTACCGCTCCGCCCTGCCCGTCGGCAAGACGATCGGCTGGCAGGAGGCCGGCAGCTTCCATGTGGGCCAGTACATCCTGATGCACTCCGCCATCTACCGCACCCAGCTGCTGCGCGAGAGCGGCATGGAGCTGCCCAAGCACACCTTCTATGTCGACAACCTGTATGTCTACGCGCCGCTGCCCTGCGTGAAGAAGCTCTGCTACCTCGACCTGGATCTGTACCACTACTTCATCGGCCGCGATGACCAGTCCGTGCAGGAGCAGGTGATGATCGGCCGCCTGGACCAGCAGCTGCGCGTGAACCGCCTGATGCTGGACACCGTGGATGTGATGGCCGTGCAGGACAAGGCCTGCCGCGAATACATGCTCAGCTATCTGCAGATCATGACCACCATCTCCACCGTGCTGGCCATCAAGTCCGGCACCGAGGAGAACCTGCGCAAGAAGGACGAGCTGTGGGACTACATCCGCACCCGGTACCCCGCCGTGTATAAGAAGCTGCGCTGGAGCCTGCTGGGCATCGGCACGCATCTGCCGGGCAAGCTGGGCCGCGCTCTGCTGATGCGCGGCTATGCCATCAGCCAGAAGGCCTTCGGCTTCAATTGACGGAGGTGCCGCTGTGCTCAAGAAGCTCGCCGCTCATCCGGTGCTCGTATCGATCGTGTTCTTCGCCTGTTTCCTGCTGGGCTTCCTGGGCGTGGAGCTCCTGGTGAAGGAGCCCGTCACCTGGGTCTGGTGCCCGCTGGACGATGTGATCCCCTTCTGGCGCTACGCGATCGTCGCCTATCTGCTCTGGTTCCCCTGGATCCCGGTCACGCTGCTGTATCTGCTCTTCACCTCGCGGGAGGAGCTGTGGCAGACCATCGCGCCGCTTTACTGCGGCATGGCGCTGTGCATCGTGGCCTATATCGTGTTCCCGAACGGCCAGCAGCTGCGCCCCGCGGTCATCGAGGGCGATGACGTCTTCGCCTGGGCCGTGCGCACGATCCAGGGCGTGGATCCGCCGCTGAACGTGTGCCCCTCGCTGCATGTGCTGGTGACCGTGCATCTGGGACTGGCCTGGATCCGCTCGAGGACGCCCTTCGTGGCGCGCCATCCCTGGCTCCGGGCCGCGTCGCTCCTGCTCACCCTGGCCATCTGTGCCGCCACGGTGCTGCTCAAGCAGCACAGCGTCATCGATGTGTTCGTCGGCGCCGCGCTGGCGCTCCTGCTCGACCGGCTGCTCGGGCGCACCCTCGTGCCCCGGCTCATCGGATGAGCGTCTCCTCCCCGTCCCGGTGGACGATCAGGTGCCATGTCTCCACGGCGTTGCTCACGACAGTGACAGCGCCGTCTTTTCGCATGCGTACATGATAGGCCGTGCCGCCGCCCAGCACGCAGGCCGCCTCCTCCCGGGGCTGGAACCAGTGCAGCGTCACGCGGTCGGCGTCATCGTCCGGCATCGCGCGGCCGGAGACCGCGACCGGGATGAGCGCGTTCTCGCGCGCCAGCACCGGGGTCTCCATCAGGCTGCAGAGACGGGTCATCCGCCCCTGCCAGGGCACAAGGCTCTGCAGGTCGGTCCAGGTCCCCTTCGGCAGCGGCAGGTCCACCCGGTCGTCCTCCGTGACCCGCGCCGCCAGCAGCTGGGTCCCCAGCAGATGCCCGCCCGGCACATCGCAGACGCGGTCATCCGTCCGCAGCAGCGGCACCAAAGAGAGCTGCAGCTCCAGGCAGCGCCGGAGCGCGTTCGCCGGCTTCGGATCCGGGCCGGCCAGCTCCTCCAGCAGCCTTGCCGTGGGGATCGGTGTGCCCGGACGGAGCAGCGTATCACAGGCCGCCCGCAGGAACGCGCGGCCCGTCAGGCCCGCCAGCTCCTCCGGAGAAGGCTCCTCCGTGAAGGCCGTCGGCGGCAGGTCCAGCTCGGAGAGACGGCGCATCGCCCTTTGCCTCAGCGCCATGTCTCCGTCCGGCTCCGACAGGATCAGTCCGAACATCCGCTGTCCTTCCCTTCATCAAAAACAGGTCCCGGAGAGCAGACGCTGCTGTCCTCCCGGGACCTGTCCATTATATCGTTCTCCTGTCCGATCGTCAACGCGGCGCCGAGGGGCGGTCACTGGTCGATCGGCTCATAGCGGAACCAGTCGAAGTCGCAGCGGGTCGAGGTCTCGGGGTCGGGCGTCGCGGCATACATGCCCACGAAGGTCCCCACGAAGCCGTCCGACACCAGGGTACTCAGGATGTGGCCCGGCGCGTCCGTCACCAGCGGCCGCATGTCGCGCTCGGAGGTGCCCCAGTAGAAGCTGTAGGCCCCCACGCGCCCCTCCACGAAGAGGTAGAGCCTGCCCGCGGGCACCGGAGCGTCGCCGAGCAGCTCACGCACACCGTTCACGGTCTGCCAGCAGGTCACATGGTCGCCGTCCGTTCTATGCCGCTTGACCAGCAGATAAGAGAAGCGCGCGTTCTGCGTGAGCAGGATGCCGCTCTCCTCGCCCTCCTTCAGCTCCGCCTCCATGGCGCAGGCCGCCTGGAAGTCGTTGTCCTGCTGCCTGCGCAGGATGACGGCCGAGGACGCGCGGTCCTCCGATACGGCCGTGAGCGGACGCAGCCGCAGATAGCCCGGGCGCTCCGTCAGCGACCAGTAGGTCTCCTTCGGCGGACGCTGCATGCACCAGACCAGGTCCAGCGTGGGCTCCTCGAAGTTGTCCACGCGGCTCTGCCAGGGCTCACGGCACCAGGGCAGATCGGGCGCGCGGTCGGTGAGGCCCACCCTGCCGCGCTCGTTGTCCACCAGGGGCCAGCCATCGTAGTCCCAGGCGATCGGCACCAGGAAGGTCTCGCGGCCCAGATTGAACTGGGCTGCCTTGTTGCGGTCCGGCGGACGGATCCACATGCGCTTGCCGTACCGGTCGTAGTCCTCGATCGGGTACTCATAGGGCCGGATGCCCAGCAGCACCATGTACCATTCGCCGTTCTGCGTCTCCACCAGATCGCCATGACCGACCACCGAGACGCCCAGGCCGTTGATCAGCGGCAGATCGCGGTTCGTCACCACAGGATCGCGCGGGCATGCCTCGTAGGGGCCCTGGAGCGACCTGCTCCGGTAGAAGTTCACGCAGTGGTCCGTCTGGGTGCCGCCCTCGGCCGTGAGCAGATAGTACCAGCCATCCTTCTTCAGGATATGCGGCGCCTCCATATACATGCTGTGGTCGTCAGCCGCGTCCAGGATGACCTTCGGCTCCCCGCGGAACTGGAAGGTCTCGGGGTCCAGCTCGCCCAGGATGATCTGCTTCTGCTGGGGGTAGAGCAGCTTTTCCGGCAGCTGGTTGCTCATGAACCAGATCCTGCCCTCCTCATCGAAGTAGAGGGAGGGATCGATGCCGATGGCGCCCTTCACGATCACCGCGTCGGACCACGGGCCGGCCGGGTCCTTCGCCGTGATGATGAAGTTGTATCTGTCCGTCCGCCCGTTCACGTCCAGCGTATCCACGATGTAGAACAGGCCGTCGTGGTAGCGGATCGTGGGGGCCCACAGGCCCTCGGAGTGGTCGCAGCCGCGGAAGTCCAGCTGCTCCGGGCGGGAGATCGCGTTGCCGATCTGCCGCCAGTGCACCAGGTCCCGGCTGTGGAACACGGGGAGCCCGGGGAAATAATAGAAGGAAGAGGTCACCAGATAGTAGTCGTCCCCGACCCGGCACACGGAGGGATCTGGATAGAAACCCTTCAGCACCGGGTTCCGGAAGGTCGCGGGGGCCTTTTCGCCTGCTCTTCTCATGCCGTCACTCCTTCACCGCGCCGGAGGTCATGCCGGCGATCAGGTGCTTCTGCAGGAAGATGAAGATGAGCATCGTGGGCACACTGGCGATGATCGAGGCGCACATCAGGTAGTTCCACAGGATCCTGTAGGAATCCGACATGGTGCTGATGGCATAGGTCAGCGTCTTCTTGTCATCCGCGCTCATCAGGATGGAGGCGAACATGTACTCGTTCCAGTTCTGCAGGAAGGCATAGATGGTCGTGGCCACCAGGCCGGGGATGGTCAGCGGCAGCACGATCTTCAGGAAGGTCTTGAAGGCGCTGCAGCCATCGATCCTCGCCGCCTCATCCAGCGTGACCGGGATGGTCTTGAAGTAGCCGAACATCATCCAGGTGCAGAACGGGATGCTGAAGGAGGAGTACACGATCGTCAGGCCGGCCACCGTGTTGTGCAGATGGACGCTGACCAGGATCTTGTAGTAAGGGATGATCTTCATCACGGCCGGGAACATCTGCGTGACCAGCAGGAAGCTGAGCAGGAACTTCTTTCCCTTGAAATCGAAGCGGGAAAGGCCGTAGCCGCACAGCGAGGCGAACACGACCGAGAGGATCGTGGAGCCGCCCACCGAGAGCAGGCTGTTCTTGATGTAGGTCAGCAGAGGATAGTCCTGCCAGATGGTGACATAGTTTTCCAGCGTGGCGCCGTGGGGGAAGAGCTCCAGGCCCTTCGAGAGGGTGATGTCCTGCATGGACTTGAGCGAGGTGATGATCATCCAGGCCACCGGGAGCAGCACCGCCAGCGCGCCGAGCACCAGGATCGCGTACCTGCCGGTCGCGACCAGACGATCCTTCTTCTTCTTAGTCATCTTTCAGCAGCCTCCTGAACACGACACCGATCAGATAGCAGATCACAAGGATGAAGACGGACTCAGCCGACGCGTAGCCATACTTGAAGTAATTGAACGCGTTCTTATAGATCTCGATCGACGAGACCATGCTCGAGCTGCCGGGGCCGCCGGAGGTCATCAGCCAGATGAGGGTGAACTGCTTGAACACCCACACCGTGTCCAGGATCAGGATGGTCGTCAGGATCGGCTTGAGCGCAGGGATCGTGATGTACACGAACTGCTGCCAGCCGTTGGCGCCGTCGATGGAGGCCGCCTCATACATATCGTTGTTGATGGTCTGCAGGCCGGCCAGGATCTGGATCATGACCAGCGGGGTGCCCTTCCAGATGCTCACCGCGATCACGCAGGGGAAGGCCAGCGCGCTGGAGCTGAGCCAGCCCACCGGCTCCGAGGCCCAGCCCCAGTTGAGCAGCAGCTGGTTCAGGATGCCGCTCTCGGTGTTCAGGATCCACTTGAACAGGTAAGCGACCACCACGTCCGGGAACAGCCAGGGCAGGATGAGCACGCCGCGGAAGAAGGTCTTGAAGCGGATCTTCTTGCTCAGGATGTTCGCGAAGATGAAGCCGAAGGTGAAATGGCCGAGCACCACGAAGAAGGTGAAGACCACCGTCTTCCACAGGCTGGCCTGGAACGCGGCGTTCGTGAAGGCCTTCACATAGTAGTCCAGGCCCACGAAGCTCCATTTGTTGACCAGGTTCGTGTTGAAGAAGCTGATGTAGATGCCGTACGCGATCGGGTACACGACCAGCAGGAGCATCATCAGCGTGGCCGGGAGCACGAACATATAGGGCGTCACACGACTGGCCCTACGGCTCCGCACTGCAGTTTTCTCCATTCTCTCTTGACCTCACAGTCCATGGACGCTCAGCTTTTGAAAAAGGGACCATCCTCGCAGGGAAGATGGTCCCGTAGGTATCACCGCTCAGGCAGTGGCTCCCCGATCACTGGTAGGAAGCGACGACCTCAGCGGCGCGCTGCACGGCGTTGTTCACAGCGTCGTCCAGAGACACGCCCTCGGCCACCACGGACTGCCAGCACTCAGCCACGGTGTCACGCAGCTCGGCCAGGCCGGAGAAGGGAGGATAGATCACAGCGGTCTCACCGGCCTCCTGGAAGCCGGAGTAGGCGGGATCGGCGGCCACGATGGCCTCGATGGCTGTCTTCACGACGGGCAGACGGCGGGTCGCCTGGTTCCAGGCCACGCTGTTCTCGTCGCTGGTAAGATACTTCAGGAAGTCAGCGGCCACCTCGGGATACTTGCAGGTGCTGCTGATGGTCATGCCCACGGAGGAGAAGGAGGTGATGGGGTCCACGCCCTCGGCAGTGGGCAGCGCGAAGGAGCCCATCTTGCCCTCCATGTCGGGGTTGCTCACATAGATGCCGCCCAGCACGTTGGAGGCGCTCCAGTACATGCAGGCCGTGCCGGCCGCGATCATGCGATAGGCCTCAGCATAGCCGGTCTCGACGAAGCCCGCGGGGGCCTGGTCGCCGGTGCCCAGCTGGATGTAGGTCGCCATGGCGTCCTTGAAGGCCTGGGTATCGAAGCCGGAGGTGATGGTGCCGTCGTCGGCCACGTTGATGAAGTCCATGCCGAAGGTCAGCGCGAAGGTCTGGAAACGGGACTCGGCGGAGTCGTTGCGGGTGCCGGACACCACGCAGCCATACTGGTCGATGACGCCGTCACCGTCGGTATCCATGGTCAGCCTCTCGGCCGCGGCCAGATACTCGTCCCAGGTCTTGGGGATCTCGATGCCGTACTGCTCGAACAGGTCCTTGCGGTACACCACGGCGGTGGTGTTGTTCTGCCAGGGCATGAACACCAGGTCACCGTCGATGGTGCAGTTCTCCACGGCGATGTCCAGCAGGTTGCTGATGTACTCCTCGCCCAGCAGCTCGGCCAGGTTCGAGACGCCCATGCCCATCTCATAGCAGTTGGCGCTGTAGGCCTCGGACATCGTGAAGATGTCGGGCAGGGTGCCGGCCGTGGTCTGGGTGATCAGGGTGGTGTAGAGGTTGTTCATGGAGCACTCCACAGGCACCAGGGTCACATTGGGATACATGGCCATGTAGGCGTCCATCACGCCGCGCAGGTAGGGGCCGCCGTCGGAGTCGCCCAGAGAGGTGATCATGACGTTCAGGGTCACATCGCCGGCGCTCGCCACGTCGTAGGTGCTCAGGTAGCTGCTCTCGGCGAGAACAGACACGGAGCACAGCAGCATGCAGGCTGCCAGAACGAGAGCAAGGATCTTCTTCATCGTTCTTCCTCCTTATATCAAGCCTCTTCTATGCGGCTTGACTTTTCGTTGTGTCCAGTATATACTGCGAAAAAAGGCATTTCAACTTGATCATACTTGATCCAATTTAAGCAAAACTTGTCCTTCGTCAAGGGAGGCGATCGGATGGACACCCGGCTGTGCGAATACATCATCACCATCGCGGAACAGGGCAGCGTGGCCAAGGCGGCCGAGCAGCTCTATGTGACGCAGTCCGCGCTGAACCAGCAGCTGATGAAGCTGGAGAAGGAGCTCGGCGCGCCGCTCTTCATCCGGCTGCGCAACCACTGGTCGCTCACGGAGGTCGGCGAGCTCTATCTGTAGAGCGCGCGGGAGATGGTGCGCCTCAAGCGCGAGACCTACAGCCGCATCAGCGACGTCGCCGGGCGCTGGGCCTCCACCATCACCATCGGGCTGACCACCGAGCGCGGCATGCAGATGTTCTCCGGCATCTATTCCGGGATGCACCGCCGGTATCCCGAAGCCGTGTTCCAGCCCGTAGAGGCCAACGTGGAGCAGCAGACCCGCCTGCTGGATTCCGGCCAGCTGGACCTGGGCTTCCAGACCATCTGTGAAAGGCGGTACAAGCACTTCCAATATGAAAGGATCCTTGAGGAGCCCTTCGTCCTGTGCGTGCCGAACTCCCATCCCCTTGCCCATCACCAGCCCTATGAGCAGGGCTTCCCGTCGATCTCGCTGCGGCATTTCAGGAACGACCTCTTCACCCTGGTCAAGAAGACCTCCACCATGCGCGAGGCCGTCGACCGGCTGTTCGAGCAGGAGGGCTTCCGGCCCAGGCTGCTCTTTGAGTCGGTGGGCATGCGTTCCATGCAGCGGCTGGCCGAGTGTGACGAATGCTGCTGCATCATCCCCCGCTATTACGCGATCCCCAGCGAGCATGTGTCCTACTTCCTGCTGGAGGGCCGGCCGGGCTGGGAGCTGTGCGAGGTGCATCTGCAGGGCCATCACCTGAACAAGGCCGCGCGCGATCTGATCGAGGCCGCGCGGAGCTATTGGCACGAGCATCCGTACTCCCCCAGGTAACGGCTCCAAAGACGCGGAGCAGCCGAAGGCAGGGAAACAGACGAAGGCAAGGAAACAGACGAAGTCTGTATCCCGCCGGGGCGGCGGAAAAGGTCTCTTCTATTTTTCTGTTCCGGCCCTTTTCTTTTTCGGAGCATGGTGCTATCCTGTCATCGTACCGAGGAGGTACGGTCCAAGAACGACACGCCGCACAGCGGCAAAGGAGATATCACGATGATGAAGAAGTTTGTTGCGATCCTGGCTGCTCTGATGCTCGCGACCCTGGCGATCGTCCCCCTGGCCTCCGCCTCCACCACCAAGATGTATGTGAGCGCCTCCAACGGCCTCACGGTCAAGATCCACACCTACCCCGCCTCCGTGTCCAACAATGTGATCTGCAACCTGGGTGTCGGCTTCCCCGTTTCGATCCTGAGCTGGGAGGACGGCTGGGCTGAGGTGTCCTTCAAGCTGAACGGCAAGAGCTACACCGGCTACATGATGAACGCTTATCTCAGCGCCAGCGATCCCTCCACCCGCCGCCAGACCTTCAAGAACGTGAGCACCTACATGACCGTGACCATCCGTCCCTCCAGTGCCAACGGCCGTGTGAACCTGTGGCCCTCCGCCAGCAAGCGCGGCGACGAGATCCGCACCTTCACCCCCGGTGAGACGGTCACCGTGCTGGCCGCCAGCAACGCCTGGTACAAGGTGCAGGACATGTATGGCAACATCGGCTATGTGGCCAAGGCCTATGTGAAGAAGCTGTAAAAAAGCATCCCCTCCGATATGGAGGAGACGCGTGATGAGACCCTGCTCCCTCTCCTGTCACGGAGAGGGAGCTTTTTCATGCTCACACGATGAGCAGCGGCGGGATGACGCGGAAGTTCTCGCCGCCGGCCTTCTCGCGGTCGAAATGGCTCTCGGGGTCCACCGCCAGCCAGCCCTCGATGACCTTCGACGGCTCCTCGCTGCCGGTGATGTTCACGTTCAGCCTCGGCTCCTCGAAATAGGAGAAGAGGATGTTCTCATGCAGCGAGATGAACTGATACTTGTCGCCCTTGAACACGCCCTCCCGCACGATGGCCTGGTGCCAGTAGGTATAGGAGAACAGCTTCTCCGGCTTCACGAAGGCGATGCGGCCGATGCGCGTCTTGCCCGCGTGGCGGTCCTTCAGCCAGTCGCGCGGCCCCTCCGGCAGATGATGCCAGTAGATGGGATACATCGGCGCGAAGGGCACCGGGCCGTCCTCCTCGGGCCAAAGCTGCAGGAAAGGACGCAGCGGCTCCAGCAGAGACAGCTCGATCGGCGCGTCGGTGACGCTCTCACAGTACACGAAGACCATGCTCTGCCAGCGATAGACGCACAGCGCGCACAGGCTGCCCTCCTCCCGGGCCCGCTCCGCCGAGGCGCGCACACGCCCGACCGCGGCCGTCAGCGCCGCCTCATCGATGCCTGCCCGGAGGGCCGCTCGCCATTCACGGCGGCGCACCGTGTCGATCGGGTCGGTCATGGCGCGGATCTCGGCCAGCAGCGCGTCGGCCTCCTCCTTCGTGAGGCGCTTCGCGTAGGGAGCGCGCTCGCCCTCGGCGCCGGGGCCGGTGCTGCCGTACTCCGCGAAGCAGCCAAGCTCGTGGAAGGCCGGCTTGCCCCAGTCATGGAAGCCTTCCGTGCGGATATGCTCGCCCAGCCAGCAGTCGATGAAGGCCGCCTTCGCGTATTCACGCCAGGGCCGGGCCAGATAGACGCTGCGCGGCGGGCAGCCGCCGTTCAGGAAGCGGCAGCGATGGAACACATAGCCGCAGGGCCTGCCCTCCGGCGTGGAGCCCGCGGTGCAGTAGGCCACGAAGGGCTCGGCGCGGTCCTCCCGGCCGTCATGCGCGATGATGTCGCACTCCTCGAACAGCGCATCGGCGCCGCCGAAGATGAAGTCGATATCGCCCGAGATCCGGCACCGCCTGTAGAGATGCCTCTGCGGCACCCGCGGCGCGAACTGCTTGGGGCCCTTGAAGCCGTCCTTCTCGACCTCCTTCGGCGGGAGCGGCGCGGTGAACAGCGTATCCTGGAAGGAGGTGAGCGTCACGTCCTCGCACAGGAACAGATCGCCGTCGGCATAGAGCGCCAGCGCCTGCCCGGCCTTCTCGCGGGGCGAGGCCGTGTTCTCGATCGTCAGCCGGCGCAGGGTGATGCGGTCGCCGTCGGTGCGCAGCGTGGCGGTGCGGAAGGTGCCGCGCTTCTTCCCGTCCTCCAGGATCTCGCGGGCCCCGTCGCCCCAGCGGATGATCGTATCCTCCGCCGTGTGGCCCTCCAGGGTCGTGTTCGCGCGGCAGAGCTCGACCTTCTCTTCATAGACGCCCGGCGCGAGGCGGATGACGGCCGGCACGGCGGGATCCTCCGGCAGCATGGCGATGGCCCGCGCCAGGGCATCGGGGCCGGGCACGGCATGGACGATCGTGGGGCTCGGCATAACAGCACCTCCTGGTCTCTTCTTGATGACAGTATACACCGATCCGCGGCCGCTGTGCGAGACGCGCAGATAAAATACATCTGTCGCAGAGCGATGCAGCTTTCGGCACGTTCCTTCCCAGAAACAGCATCCGATCCTTGACACGGGCGGACAGATATGGAATAAGAAAAGCAATGATAGCGGGACCGTCCGGGAAGGCGGCCCGCTGCGGCAGGATAGAGGGAAGATGGATCGCCCTCAGGGCGCGTCCGTCTTTCCTGTTGCTTTGCCGCGATCTCTGTGGAGGAGGGTATCCCTATGGCCAAAAAGACCGCCGCGATCTCGGAGCATCCGTACAGGCGGATCAGCACCGGCAGGATGCTGGCGCAGAACAAGACACTGATCTTCATGTGTCTGCCCGCCATCATCTTCTTCTTCATCTTCAGCTATATGCCCATGCCCGGCATGTACATCGCCTTCGTGAAGTACAACTACACGCAGGGCATCTTCGGCAGCCCGTTCGTGGGCCTGAAGAACTTCACGTTCCTGTTCACGTCCGGCCAGCTGGGCCTGCTGCTGAAGAACACCGTGCTGTATAACCTGGCGTTCATCATCATCGGCAACCTGCTGCAGCTGTTCTTCGCCATCCTGCTCAATGAGGTGCAGTGCAAGGTCTTCAAGAAGACCTCGCAGAGCCTGATGTTCCTGCCCTACTTCATCTCGGACGTGTTGGTGTCGCTGCTGGTCTACAACCTGCTGAACTACGACTACGGCTTCATCTCCAACGTGGTCCGCAACCTGGGCGGCGAGATGCCCAAGATCTATCAGGTGAAGGAAGCCTGGCCTCTGATCATCATCCTGGTGAACATCTGGAAGGGCACCGGCTATGGCACGGTCGTCTATTTCGCCGCCATCACCGGCATGGATACCTCCATGCTGGAGGCCGCGCAGATCGACGGCGCCAACGGCTTCCAGAAGATCCGCTACATCATCCTGCCCACCCTGCGTCCCACCGTCGTCATCCTGTTCCTGTTCGCCATCGGCGGCATCCTGAAGGGCAACTTCGGTCTGTTCTACAACCTGGTCGGCAACAACACCGTCCTGCAGAGCACGACCGATATCATCGAGACCTATGTGTACCGCGCCATGATGAACAACTTCAACTTCGCGCAGTCCAGTGCCGTCGGCCTGTTCCAGAGCGTCGTGGGCTTCTTCATCGTGCTGGGCGCCAACGCCTTCGCCAAGAAGCTCGACCCCGACTACGCCCTGTTCTGATCTGAAGAAGCGAACGAGAAAGAAGGATAGACCATGGCAAACAACAATGCTGAAGCGAAGCTGCACGATCACGGCAAGAAGGTCAAGCTCGACTCTTCCGATATGATCATCCGCGGCTTCACCTATGTCTTCGTGTCCCTGTTCTCCATCTGCTGCGTCATCCCGTTCTGGATGGTCGTCGCCTCCTCCTTCGCCTCGGAGGCCAGCATCCGCCTGAGCGGCTTCTGCCTGTGGCCGACGGAGGTCTCGACCTATTCCTATGAGCTGCTGTTCCGCTCCCCCGAGCAGATGCTCGGCGCTTATGCCGTGACCATCGGCCTGACCGTGGTGGGCACCGTCATCGGCCTGTTCATCATCTCGATGACCGGCTACGCCCTGCAGCGCAAGGACTTCCCGCTGCGCAACGGCATCATGTTCTACATCTACTTCACCTCGCTGTTCAGCGCCGGCCTGGTGCCGTTCTATCTGCTGATCAAGCAGACCCTGAACCTCTCCAACACCTATTGGGCCATCCTGCTCCCGCTGCTCATGAGCCCCTGGCTCATCGTGCTGATGAAGAACTTCGTGAAGGCCATCCCGCACGAGATCACCGAATCCGGCAAGATCGACGGCGCGGGCGACTTCCGCATCTTCTGGGAGCTGATCCTGCCCTCCATGAAGCCCGCGCTGGCCACCATCGGCCTGTTCATCGCCCTGGGCTACTGGAACGAATGGTACTACTCCAGCCTGTTCCTCGATTCCACCGTGACCTACAAGCCCCTGCAGTACCACCTGTACAACGTCATCAACAAGGTGGCCTCGCTGAAGAACTCCGTGGCCGGCTCCGTGGTCGATATCACCGACCTGCCCGGCGAGACCCTGAAGATGGCCACCGCCGTGGTCGCCACGGGCCCCATCATCCTGCTCTACCCCTTCGTGCAGAAGTACTTCGTGGCCGGCCTGACCGTCGGCTCCGTGAAGGGCTGAGCCTTTCCCACTGTGTCATGGCGGCTCCCGCCGCTCTGATAGAACTTATAGGAGGGACCATTTCATGAAGAAGCTGATCGCTCTGCTCACCGCTCTGGCGATGCTCGTCGTGATGCTGCCCATCGTGGCCAGCGCCGATGTCGACACCTCCGAGCATGTGGTCATCACCTACATGGTGACCGGTGACGTGCCCAGTGACAAGACCAACGAAGTGCTTGCTCTGATCAACGAGAAGCTGACCGAGAAGGTCAACGCCGAGCTGCAGATCAAGTGGATCGAGTGAGCCAACTGGACCACCAACTACAACCTGACCCTGGCCACCCAGGCCGGCGATATCGACCTGGTCGGCACCGCCACCGACTGGCTGGATGCCTGGCCCAACACCCAGAAGGGCGCTTTCCTGCCCCTGTCTGAGGAGATGCTGCAGACCTACGCCCCCCAGACCTGGGCGAGCGTGTCTCAGGATCACTGGGATCTGTGCAAGTATGACGGCCAGATCTATCTGATCCCCGAGGACAACTATGCGCAGTGGATCAACCACGGCTTCATGTATCGCGGCGACTGGGCCCGCGAGGCCGGCCTGGAGAACGGCGTGCATTCCTGGGAAGACCTGGGCGTGTATCTGGGCTATGTGAAGGAAGCCAAGGGCATCATCCCCTGGGATGCTGACGGCTCCGGCTCCTCCTACAGCCAGCAGATGTCCGGCGGCTGGATGACCTCTCATACCACCGCTGTGTACATCGAGGGCGTCGGCGTGGACCTGTTCTACGGCGAGAGCAAGGATAACCCCTACACCCTGAGCCGCGTGTGGATCGAGGGCGACGAGCTGGTCGAGTTCGCCAAGACCATGAAGCAGTGGGCCGAGGCCGGCTACTGGCGCGCTGACGTGCTGAACTACTCCGGCGATGTGGCTTCCGAGATGGAAGAGGGCATCACCGCCGCCCGTCAGCACCACACCCAGACCTGGACCTCCTTCCGCACCGACATGGAGAAGTATCAGTCCGGTTCCGACCTGGGCTTCTTCTGGTTCGGCGAGGAGATGGGCAACCTGGTCTCCCTGAACATCACCCATGGCGCCATGGCTGTGGCCGCGACCTCCAAGAACCCCGAGCGCGCTCTGATGGTCTATGACCTCCTCCGCAACGACGAGGAGATCTATCGCCTGATGATGCTGGGCGTGGAAGGCGTGCAGTATGTCATCAACGAGGATGGCACCTACAGCCGTCCCGAGTCCTATAACTCCAGCACCGACAGCGTGTCCTTCAACTGGTGGTGGGGCCGCAACGACGACCTGGAGCTGCACTATGCCGGCTATGACTGGGATGAGATCGACGCTCTGTATGCCACCTACAAGGATGTGGCCATCGCCTATCCTTATGGCCAGATCGTGTTCGACCTGGACGACATCCGTCCCTACCTGGACAACCTGAGCAACGTGTACAACACCTATATGCCCCAGATCGTCTTCGGCATGGAAGACAGCGATCCCGAGGCCTATGTGGCTGAGTTCCGCGCCGCTCTGGAAGCCGCCGGTTACGAAGTCGTGATGCAGGAGATCCAGCGTCAGCTGGACGCTGTGTACGCCAAGTAATAGGTGAAAGACAGCGGGAGGATCCTCCGAAAGGAGGATCCTCTTTTTTGCAGGGAAAAGGAGGCCGACGGCGAATCATATCCATCAAATATCGTCTTTTACGGAGGGCACAGTATGAGTCAGCCGTTCATCCTCGACAAGGATTGGCGCTTCTATCTGGGCGATGAGCCCGGCGCCGACTTCATGGGCTTCGACGACGCGTCCTGGCGGGAGGTGGACCTCCCCCACGACTGGTCGGTGGAGCATCCCTTCGACCGGCACCACGCCAGCGGCACTGGCTACCTGCCCGGCGGCACGGCCTGGTACCGCAAGCATTTCACCCTGCCGGAGGACGTCGCCGGCAAGCGGGTGCGCGTCACCTTCCAGGGCGTGTATAAGCATGCGCGCGTGTGGATCAACAGCAACTATCTGGGCACGCGGGCCTATGGCTACGCGACCTTCACCTATGATATCAGCGCCTTCGTGCGCCCCGGCGAGAACGTGCTCTGCGTGCGCGTGGAGCACGAGCAGGTGGCCGACAGCCGCTGGTTCACCGGCAGCGGCATCTATCGCGATGTGCTGCTGGAGGTCTCCGATCCGATCGGCTTCGAGACGGACGGTCTCTTCGTGACCACGCCCGAGGCCGACGCCGATCATGCCGTGGTGCGGGTCGCATATGACGCGCCCGGCGCCGACGGCGTGCGCTTCACGGTCATCGCTCCGGGGGACGGGAACGCGGCCAGACGGGGGCGCCGCCCCCAGTTCAGCGCGTAGGGAGGCAGCGGCAGCACGAGCTTCACGCTGCGCGGGCCGCGCCTGTGGTGCCCCGAAGATCCCGCGCTGTATACGCTCGTGGCGCAGGCCCTGAAGGACGGCGAGGTGAAGGACGAGCGCCGGGTACGCTTCGGCATCCGCACCATCCGCTTCGACTGCGACCATGGCTTCTTCCTGAACGGCAGGAGCATGAAGCTCAAGGGCCTGTGCGTGCATCATGATGCGGGCGCGCTGGGCGCCGCCGTGCCCAAGGCCGTATGGGGGCGTCGCCTGCGCCGCTTCAAGGCCGCGGGCTGCAACGCCATCCGCACCGCGCACAATCCGCCGGATCCCCAGCTGCTGGACCTGTGCGACGAGCTGGGCCTGATGGTGATGGACGAGGCCTTCGACGAATGGGAGGGCATCAAGAACAAGTGGTGGCAGGGCCACAACGTGTATCCGCCCAAGCGCTTCGGCTATGGCGAGGACTTCCCCCAGTGGTACCGCGCCGACCTGGAGGGCATGGTGAAGCGCGACAGGAACCATCCCAGCATCGTGCTGTGGTCCATCGGCAACGAGATCGACTATCCCAACGATCCCTATGTCACGCCGCTGTTCAAGGAGGTGCTGGGCAACAACGATGCCAACAAGCCCCAGGCCGAGCGGCTCTATGATGTGCGCAAGCCGGATGCCGGGCGGCTGGCGGTGCTGGCGCGGGAGCTGACCGAGATCGTGCATGGGGTCGACACCACGCGCCCCGTCACCAGCGCCATGTCCTTCCCCGAGCTCTCGACCCGCACGGGCTACGCCGACGCGCTGGATGCCTCGGGCTACAATTACAAGGAGCAGTTCTACGCCGAGGACCACGCCCGCTTCCCCGACCGCGTGATCTATGGCAGCGAGAACAGCCACGCGCCCGAGGCCTGGCACTTCGTGCGCGACAATGAGTATATCTGCGGTCAGTTCCTGTGGACGGGCATCGATTTCCTGGGCGAGTGCCGCGGCTGGCCCGTGCGCATCTCCCAGGCCGGCATGATGGACCTGGCGGGCTTTCCCAAGCCGCTGTATTATCAGCGCAAGGCCCTGTGGAGCGATGAGCCCTTCGTGAAGCTGGTCATCGGCGGTGAGAAGCCCTGGGAGCAGCGGCTGTTCCGGTCCGGCGAGGACGGCGATCGGGAGCGGATCGTGGCCTACACGAACGAGCCCGAGGCCGAGCTGTTCCTGAACGGACGCAGCCTGGGCGTGAAGAAGGCGGACGAGGACGGTCGCTGCGTGTGGGAGGCGGCCTATGAGCGGGGCACGCTCGAGGTGAAGGCGGGCGCCTGCGCCGACGCGCTGCGCACCCCTGGCCCCGCGGCCGTGCTGAAGATCGATGCCGACCGCACCGCGCTGCCCGCCGACAGCCGCTCCGTCGCGCAGCTGGAGATCGCTCTGCTGGATGCCGACGGCACCCTGGCCGCGGCCGATGACCGCCGGATCCATGTGCAGCTGCTGGGCGACGCCCGGCTGCTGGGCATCGAGAACGGCAAGCCCGATGACCTGACCCCCTACGCCGAAAGCTGGCGCAGCACCTACCACGGCCGCGCGATCGTCTATCTGCGCGCCGGGGAGGTCGCGGGACCTGTGACCGTGCATATCTGGGCGGACGGCGGCCTGGCGGCAGACGTCAAGATCATGATGAAGAAATGATGTGGATGAAAAAAGGCCCCGGCAGTCTCTCCGGATCGTCCCTTGCGGGACGGGAGAGGCGGCCGGGGCTTCTTTTCTGATACAACTATGAGCAGGGCTACCGCGACATCCCCACCGACATCCTCATCCGCCTCGCCGATCTCTATACCACCTCCACCGACTACATCCTATAGCGCACCGACCTCACACAGGCCTATCCCCGGCCCCTTGAAGCACAGCCATGATCTTGGGATCAAGATGACGAGGCTGTGCTTTTTTCTTATGTCGATCTCTGGTCAGGCAGCGGCCCTTTCCTTCTCAAACGCTGTGTGGATCCTTTTTATGTGACCTTGTTTTCCCCTTTCCCTTCTGCTATAATATGATGCACCTGCCGTATGCGCAGGCCCGATGACGAAGGACGCGCCCCTGGCGCTCTGTGAGGATAAAGGAGCTGAACGACTGATGAAGATCTATAACAGCATGACCCGCCGCAAGGAGGAGTTCAAGCCGATCCATCCCGGTGAGGTGGGCATCTATGCCTGCGGCCCCACGGTCTATGATTATTTCCATATCGGCAACGCCCGCCCGTTCATCACCTTCGATGTGCTGCGCCGCCAGCTGGAGCGCGAGGGCTATAAGGTGACCTTCGTGCAGAACTTCACCGACATCGACGACAAGATGATCAAGCGCGCCAACAAGGAAGGCATCACGGTGAAGGAGCTGGCCGACCGCTTCATCGCCGAGTATTATGTGGACGCGAAAGCCCTGGGCGTCCGTCCCGCGACGGTGCATCCCAAGGCGACCGAGCATATCCCGCAGATCATCGCGCTGGTGCAGCGCCTCATCGACAACGGCCACGCCTATGCCACGCCCTCCGGCGATGTGTATTACCGCGTGTCCGCCTTCCCCGGCTATGGCAAGCTGAGCGGCCAGAGCGTGGAGGACCGTGAGATGGGCGCCAGCGAGCGCCTGGATGTGGAGACCGACAAGGAGTCCCCCGCCGACTTCGCGCTGTGGAAGGCCCAGAAGCCCGGCGAGCCCGCCTGGGAGAGCCCCTGGGGCATGGGCCGCCCCGGCTGGCACATCGAGTGCTCGGCCATGTCCATGACCTACCTGGGCGAGACCTTCGATATCCACTGCGGCGGCAAGGACCTGCTCTTCCCCCATCATGAGAACGAGATCGCCCAGAGCGAGGGCGCGACCGGCAAGCCCTATGTGCACTATTGGATGCACAACGGCTTCATCAACATCGATGGCGCCAAGATGAGCAAGTCGCTGGGCAACTTCTGGACCGTGCGCGACATCAGCAAGGTGTATGACCTGGAGGCTGTGCGCATGTTCATGCTGAGCGCGCACTACCGCAGTCCCATCGATTTCTCCCGTGAGCAGATCGCGCAGGCCCACGCCAGCCTGACCCGCCTGTACACCGCCCGCGACCATCTGCGCTTCCTGCTGGGCACCGCCAAGGACGCTCCCCTCTCGGAGGAGGAGAAGTAGTTCTGCGAGCGCCTGAAGACCTGCGAGAAGCGCTTCGACGACGCGATGGATGACGACATGAACACCGCCGACGCCATCGGCGCCATCTTCGAGCTGGTGAAGGACGCGAACGTGAGCCTCTCCGCCGCCAGCAGCAGGCAGGCCGTGCAGGCCGCCCTCGACAGCCTGAAGGCCCTGTGCGACGTGCTGGGCCTGCTGGCCCGCGAGGAGGAGGCCCTGCCGCCCGAGATCCAGCAGATGGTGGACGACCGTGCCGCCGCCCGCAAGGCCAAGGACTGGAAGAAGAGCGACGAGCTGCGCGACGCCATCAAGGCCGCGGGCTATGTGCTGGAGGACACCCGCGAGGGGCAGAAGGTCCGCAAGTCCGTATGACGGCCCGGCACATCCCCTGCCTGCTCTGTCTCCTCACGATGGTCGTGCTGCTGACGGTCGCCATCGTGGGGAGCCGGCCGGCGGGCGACCGCTATATGAGCAGCGGACGCGGCACGGCGGAGGTCGGCGCGATCGAGCTGCCCCACGGCGCCATCGATATCAACACCGCCACGCTGGAGGAGCTCACCGCGCTCCCCGGCATCGGCGAAAAGAAGGCCCAGGCGATCATCGATGAACGGACAGCGCATGGGCCTTTTCAGTATCCGGAAGACCTGATGTCGGTCAGCGGCATCGGCAGCAAGCTCCTGGCGCAGCTCCGGGAGCAGATCTCGATCTCATCCCCGGCGGAATGAGGACACGGAGGCAGGCATGGCATATCAGGCATTGTATCGGCAGTGGCGCCCGCAGACCTTCTCGATGGTGGTCTCGCAGGAGTCCATCGTCACCACGCTGCGGAACCAGGTGAGCACGGGGCGCATCGCCCACGCGTACCTTTTCTGCGGCAGCCGCGGCACAGGCAAGACCTCCACCGCCAAGATCCTTTCCCGCGCCATCAACTGTGAGCATCCCGTGGACGGCGACGCCTGCGGTGAGTGCCCCACCTGCCGGATGCTCATGGCGGATGAGAGCCTGGACGTCGTCGAGATCGACGCGGCCTCGAACAACGGCGTGGATGAGATGCGCGACCTGCGCGAGTCGGTCAAGTATCCGCCGCAGAACGCCCGCTACAAGGTCTACATCATCGACGAGGTGCACATGCTCTCGGTCTCGGCCTTCAACGCGCTGCTGAAGACGCTGGAGGAGCCGCCGGCCCATGCCGTGTTCATCCTCGCCACCACCGAGCCCCAACGCCTGCCCGCCACCATCCTCTCCCGCTGCCAGCGCTTCGATTTCGGACGCATCCCCGCCGACAAGATCGCGGGGCGGCTGCGCGAGGCCTGTGACAAGGCCGGCGCCCAGGCCGATGACAGCGCGCTGCATATGATCGCCCGCGCGGCCGAAGGCGGCATGCGTGACGCGCTCTCCATCCTAGATATGTGCCTCGGCTATGGTCAGGCCCTGGATGAGGGGCTGGTCCATCGCGTGCTGGGCACCAGCGACCGGTCCTTCCTGTTCCGCGTGACCGAATGTCTCCAAAACGAGGACGCCGCCGGCGTCATCGCCATGGTGGATGAGCTGATGCGCTCCGGGCGTGAGCCGGTCGTGTTCGCCAAGGACATGAGCCAGCACCTGCGCGCGCTGATGCTGGCCAAGTGCTGCGGTGACGATCTTTCCTCCCTGCTCGACATCACGGAGGAGGACGCCGCCGAATACCGCGGCCAGGCGGACGGCTTTACCGAAACGCGCTTGATGCGGATGCTCGACCTCTTCATGGCGGTCGAGACCGATCTGCGCTTCGCCGCCTCGCCCCGCATCGCGCTGGAGACAGCGGCCCTCAAATGCTGCCTGCGCACGCGGGAGACCGATGCCGCTGCCCTGAACGACCGCATCGCCGAGCTGGAGAAGCAGCTCGCCGAGCTGACCGAGAAGCTGAAGTCCGGCGCGATCGCCGTGGCCGCGGCGCCTGCCGCTCCGGCCGCAGCGCCCACAAGGAAGAAGAAGGATGAAGGAGCCCCCGCCCCCGTCCAGGCCACGATGACCCCCACCGGCCGCAGCGCCGATGAGGTGTGGAAGGAAGCCATGAAGCAGCTGCAAAAAGAAGCGCCGGCACCGTACTCGATGCTGACGCTCGGCAAGCTGCAGGGCTGTGAGGGCGATCTGTTCCGCTGGGCCGCGCCCATCGGGATGGACTTCTATATGGCCGCGCTGAACAAGGACAGCAACCGCGATGTCATCCAGAAGGCGCTGACCGCCGCGTCCGGTGTACCCACCCGCTTCAAGGCGGTGAAGGCCGGCACCGTGATGACCCAGAGCGCGCAGGAGGCCGAGGACCGCTTCATGCAGGAGATGAACGAGACCTTCGGCGCCGCCAACTTCTCGGTGCAGGACGAGCCCCGGTGATCGTCATGTCAGGCTGTCGGCATCCAGGACCAGCATGCCCTCGTCCGGCAGACCGTAGGCGGTGAAGTAAGCGTCCTACAGAGGGATCCAACGGGAAAGGAAGAGGGGCATCCACTTCTCCCCTTCCCTGGCTCGCAGCCGCGCCAGCTGCTCCTCCCGCCCGATGCGCAGGAACACTCGCACATCGGCCTCGGCACGGAGCGGGGGCAGATCGCAATAGGCTCCCTCCAGGACGGCATACGGCGCGTCCGGCACCGGGACAGGCTCCAGCAGCCGATCCTCACGGTAGGCATAGGGCCGATAAGCCGTGTGGCCTGTCCTCTTCCATGGAAGGACGAACTCCGCCAGAAGGCGCTCGACGTCCTCGTTCCCGCCGGGGATCGCCAGGCGCTCCGGCGTCTTGCGCGCATGCGGCACCACGAAATCATCGGTATGCACCAAAGGCGCGCCGAGCGTCTCCGCCAGCCGCCGGGCCAGCGTCGTCTTGCCGCTGCCGCACGGCCCGTCGATCGTGATGAGCAGCCGCTCCTTCCCCCGTGCCTCGCGCACGGCCTGCAGGATCCTTTGCATATCGGCCCAGCTCCTTTCCCTTTGGTGACTATGATACTCATCGGCCCACCGCTGTCAATGCGCCCGCGGGCACGATCCTTCCGCGAACTTTGATATGGAGGTACGTTCTTATGAAGAAGCTCTTTTCTCTCCTGCTCACCTGTCTCCTGCTGGCCCTGGCGCTCACAGCCTCGGCCGAGGGCACGGTCCTCGAGCCCGTCCACATCGATGCCGCCGCCGAGGTCGCGTCGGGGAGCTGCGATCTGATGATCCGCTTCGACCCGCTGACTGCCTTCGAGGAGGCCGGGCAGATGACCTTCACCGTCATCGATAACGACCTGTATCCCACCGAAGCCGTGAAGGCCCTGCAGCCCGGTGACAAGGTCATCTTCTATGGCATGGAAGCCACCGTGACCTCCGTCTTCGAGACGGAATATGGCATGACCGTGTGCACCGACCTGGATGCCTGCGGCTTTGAGCTGCGCTCCTTCGATGAGGCCGGCACCATGCTCTATACGAGCGACACCGACATCCCCTCCCGCACCGAGCTGGGCACCTTCACGCTGCCGCTGGCCGAGCAGGTGCGCGTCCGCGTCTGGCAGGAGACCGAGCCCGGTCTCCCCGCGCCGGAGCTGGGCGATGAGGTCCTGGCGTCCGATGACCTGAAGGCCTTCTTCACCGCCCGCGCCGATGAGGAGCGCAGCGACTGGCTCAACTGCCAGGGCGAGCATGTGACCCTGCTCGTGCAGGACGGCCAGGTCGCCGAGATCTGCGTCAACTGGGGCTCGGATGACTGACCCCCGGAGCGTCTCCCGCGCGGAGGCGCTCTTTTATTATGTTTTCGCAGCGCTTTGGAGCGATAAGTTTTTTCGTCTTCCCTTGACGATCGGCCGCCGGTGTGGCTATAATCTATCTTTGTGAAATCAGACTTGGAGGATGAAGCATGCTCCCTTCCCGCGATACCCAGGCTTTCCGCGATCTGCTCCATGAGCAGGTGGAGAAGCGCCGCACCTTCGCGATCATCTCGCATCCCGACGCCGGCAAGACCACGCTGACGGAGAAGCTGCTGCTCTATGGCGGCGCGATCCGCTCGGCCGGCAGCGTCAAGGCCCGCAAGGCCGACAAGCACGCCACGTCGGACTGGATGGACATCGAGAAGCAGCGCGGCATCTCGGTCACGAGCTCCGCGATGCAGTTCGAGTTCGACGGCTACAGGATCAACATCCTGGACACCCCCGGCCATCAGGACTTCTCCGAGGACACCTACCGTGTGCTGGTGGCGGCCGACGCCGCCGTGATGCTGATCGACGCGGCCAAGGGCGTGGAGGCGCAGACCATCAAGCTGTTCAAGGTCTGCCGCATGAGGAACATCCCCATCTTCACCTTCGTGAACAAGATGGACCGCGCGGCCAAGGATCCCTTCGCGCTGATGGAGGAGCTGGAGCAGGTGCTGGGCATCCGGTCCTGCCCGATCAACTGGCCCATCGGCGTGGACGGCGACTTCCAGGGCGTGTACCATCGCGACACGCGCGTCGTGGAGCTGTACACCGGCGGTGACCACGGCAAGCGCATGGTCGAGAAGACCGACATCCCGATCGATGATCCTGCGCTGGAGCAGGCCCTGTCTGCCCACTACCGCGACCGGCTGATGGAGGAGATCGAGCTGCTGGACGAGGCGGGCGACCCCTTTGACCTGGAGGCGGTGCGCGCCGGCCGGCTGACGCCCATGTTCTTCGGCTCGGCCGTGACGAACTTCGGCGTGGAGCCCTTCCTGGAGCGCTTCCTGCAGTATACGCCGCCGCCCCTCCCCCGCGAGAGCGACAGCGGCACCATCGGCCCTGAGGAGCCCTACTTCTCCGGCTTCATCTTCAAGATCCAGGCCAACATGAACCCCGCGCACCGCGACCGCCTCGCCTTCATGCGCATCGTGAGCGGCGCGTATGAGAAGGGCATGGAGGTCTGGCACTCCGGCACGAACAAGCCCGTGGCGCTCAAGCAGCCCCAGCAGTTCATGGCCGACGAACGCGAGGCCGTGGAGGAGGCCTGGGCCGGCGACATCATCGGCCTGTTCGACCCCGGCATCTACCAGCTGGGCGATACCCTCTCCTCCGGGCCCAAGCTGCACTATGAGAACATCCCGGTGTTCGCGCCGGAATCCTTCAACAGGGTGCGCCCGATGGACAGCATGAAGCGCAAGCAGTTCCAGAAGGGCATCAGCCAGCTGGCCGAGGAGGGCGCCATCCAGACCTTCATCCGCACCGAGACCGGGCGCGAGGAGTTCATGGTCGGCGTGGTCGGTCAGCTGCAGTTCGAGGTGCTGGAGCATCGCCTCCGCACCGAATATCAGACATAGATCATCATGGAGGGCATGCCCTTCCATTATGTACGCTGGGTGGTGTCGACCCCGAAGCCCGTGGAGGACCTGAAGCTGACCTCCACCTCCGGCCGGGCCAAGGACAGCCGCGGACGCGATGTGCTCCTCTTCGAGAACGACTGGAGCATCCGCCTGGCCTGCGAGAACAACGCCGGCCTGGAGCTGGCCGAGACCGCGAACAGGCTCTGATCAGGAAAGAAGGAACGAACGAATGATCCGTGAAGATATCCGCAACATCGCTATCATCGCCCACGTGGACCACGGCAAGACCACGCTGGTGGACCAGCTGCTGAAGCAGGGCGGCATCTACCGTGAGAACCAGGCCACCGTCGACCGCGTGATGGACTCCAACGACATCGAGCGTGAGCGCGGCATCACCATCCTTTCCAAGAATACCGCTGTGCACTACGGCAACACCAAGATCAACATCGTGGATACCCCCGGTCACGCCGACTTCGGCGGTGAGGTGGAGCGCGTGCTGAAGATGGTGGACGGCGTGCTCCTGCTGGTGGACAGCTTTGAAGGCCCCATGCCCCAGACCCGCTTCGTGCTGCAGAAGGCCCTCGACCTGAAGCTGAAGGTGCTGATCGTGATCAACAAGATCGACCGCCCCGATGCCCGCTGCGACGAGGTGGTGGACGAGATCCTCGATCTGCTGAGCGACCTGAACGCCGATGAGGAGATCCTCGAGAACCCCATCCTGTATGTTTCCGCCCGTCAGGGTACCGCCACCACCGACCTGGATCGGCCCGGCACGGACCTGAAGCCGTTGTTCGACGCGATCCTCTCCTGCATCCCCGCGCCCGAGGGCGATCCCGAAGGCCCGGCGCAGGTGCTGATCTCCACCATCGATTACAACGATTATGTGGGCCGTATCGGCGTGGGCCGCATCACCCGCGGCTCCTTCACCTCCGGCCAGATGGTCGTGAACACCAACCTGGAGACCGGCGTGACCACCGCGCCCTGGCGTCTGACCGGCCTGTTCCAGTATGACGGCCTGAAGCGTTCCCCCACCGAGACCGTATCCATGGGCGATATCGTGGCCATGTCCGGCAACGCGGCGCTGTCCATCGGCGATACCGTTTGCTCCCCCGACCGCGTGGAAGGCCTGCCGTTCGTGAAGATCTCTGAGCCCACGGTCACGATGACCTTCCACGTGAACGACAGTCCCTTTGCCGGCCGGGAGGGGACCTATGTCACCAGCCGTCATCTGCGCGCCCGCCTGATGCGTGAGCTGCAGACCGATGTCTCCCTGCGCGTGAACGATACCGACTCCACCGACGCCTTTGAGGTGTGCGGCCGCGGTGAGCTGCATCTGTCCATCCTGATCGAAAACATGCGCCGCCAGGGCTATGAGTTCGCCGTATCGAAGCCCCGCGTGATCTATAAGACCATCAACGGCCAGAAGTGCGAGCCCATCGAGCGTCTGGTGGTGGATACCACCCAGGCCACCGCCGGCGCCGTGATCGAGAAGATCGGCCGCCGCCGCGGTGAACTGGTCAGCATGAGCGGCGCCGATCGCGTGCGTCTGGAATTCCTGGTCCCCTCCCGCGGTCTGTTCGGATACCGCAGCGAGTTCATGACCGATACCCGCGGTGACGGCATCATGTCCTCCGTCTTCGAGCGCTACGAGCCGGTCAAGGGCGATATCCCCCACCGCGATCGCGGCGCGCTGGTCGCTCACGAGGCCGGTGTGTCCACCTCCTACGCCCTGTTCTATGCCCAGGAGCGCGGCAGCCTGTTCATCGGCAGCCAGGTGGATGTGTATGAGGGCATGATCGTGGGTCAGAACGCCCGCCCCGGCGACCTGGTCGTCAATGTGTGCAAGGCCAAGCATGTCACCAACATGCGCAACGCCTCCGCCGCCGAGGAATCCATGCGCTTGGTGTCTGTGCACCCCATGACGCTGGAGGAGTGCATGGAGTTCATCGATGACGATGAGCTGCTGGAGGTCACGCCCAAGAACCTGCGCATGCGCAAGGCCATCCTTTCCGCCGGCGACCGTCACCGTCTGTGGCGGTATGCGACGGAGGAGTAAGGCCGCCGACCCTGTATCCGATCGAAAAGAGGCAGTCCCCATGAGCGGGGGCTGCCTCTTTTGTCAGGTCTTTCTTTACTTCTGGGCCAGCTTCTCCTGCATGACCTCCAGGGCCCGGGCCAGCTGCGCGTCGGCCAAGTCGCCGAACTCATGCATGCCGTTGTCGCCCTCAGCCAGGTCGACCTCCACATCGGGCGTGATGCCGATCTTGTGGATCGCGTTGCCGTTCGGGGTCACATACTCCGCCACGGTCAGCTGCATGCCGGCGCCGCGGTCGCCGATGGGGAGCACAGCCTGGATGATGCCCTTGCCATAGCTGGTCTTGCCGACCACCGTGGCCCCGGCCCGGTCCTTCAGGCAGCCGGTGGTGATCTAAGAGGAGGAGGCGCTGTTCTCGTTCACCAGCACCACCAGCTCCACATCCAGCTTGCCATCCGTCGTGCGGTAGGTGTATTCATAGCCGCCCTTGTAGCGCGCGGTGCAGACCACGCCGGCATCCAGGAACAGATCGCAGACGGTCACGGCATCGGAGACCCAGCCGCCGGGATCGTCGCGCAGGTCGATGATCAGGCCCTTTGCGCCCTGCTCCACCAGCACGTTCGCGGCCTCCACGAACTTCTCGCTGCAGTCGCCGGAGAACTCATACAGGATGATGTAGCCCACATCCTCAGTCAGCATGCCCGACTCGACCCAGTTGATGTTCACCTTGGCGCGCTCGATGGTGAAGGTCAGCTGCTCCTCACCGCGCAGGAAGGTCACATCCACCGTGGTGCCGGGGGTGCCGCGCATCACGTTCACCGCATCGTCCAGCGTGGTGGCCGTCACATACAGGTCCTCGCCCACACGATAGAGGATGTCGCCCTTGTGGACGCCGGCCGCCTCGGCGGGGGTGCCCTGGAAGACGCGGCTCACCGTGCAGACGCCGGTGCTGTAGTTGCCGGAGATCTGGATGCCGATGCCGGCGTATTCGCCGTTGTCGTCCTCCCACATCTCCGAATAGGCCTCGGGCGTATAATAGAAGGTGTAGGGATCGTCCACCGCGCTCAGCATACCGGCCGCGGCGCCCTCCAGCAGGGCCGTCGTGTCGACATCCTGATAGTATTCCTGCTGCACGGTATCCAGGATGGACAGCAGCTCATCGAACTGCTGGTAGCGCGCCAGCTCCTCCTTGGTGATCACGACCGAGCCTTCCGGCACCTCGGTGGCTGTGGCCTCGGCGGCCGTCTCGGTCTCGGTGGTGTTCGCGGCCTGGTACAGCGCGGTCAGGCCGGACATCGGCAGCACCGCGCAGCCGGACAGCAGGCATACCGTCAGCATCAGACTGACCGCCAGCATCAGCTTCTTCATCATATCTCTCCTTTGCCAAGATCAGTGATCGTGTCCGGCCGGATCGTCCCCACCGCAGCGCCCCAGCTCCATCAGCAGCTTGAAGGTCACCGCGTCCTTGAAGGACCGAAGGTCGAAGCCCGTCTCCTGCCGGATCTTTTCTAACCGATAGACCAGGGTGTTCCTGTGGATATACAGCTGCCTCGCGGTGTCGGAAAGGTTCAGGTCCTTGCGGAAGAACATGTCCACCGTGCCCAGCAGCTCCTCATCGAAGGGGCGCCCGTTCCTGCGTCGCAGGAGCATGGCGCTATACCTGGCCGCCACGTCCCCGGACAGCTCCAGCAGCAGGCGCTCCAGCAGCAGGTCGTCATAAGCATGGGCCGTCGCCCCCGGACGGAACCTCCGCCCGACCTCGATCGCGCGGCGCGCCTCGGCATAGCTGCGGTGCAGCTCGCTCAGCTGCCTCGTCCCACTGCCGATGCCGACGGTCAGCTGCTGCGCTTTCTCATTGAGCAGCGTCTCCTGCAGCGCGCCGGCGAACTGCAGGAGCTCCTCCGTGCCGCTGCCGTCGCTCGTATCCTTGATGAGCACCACGGTATGGCGGTCCATATCGACCAGCACATCGCGGTCCTCCATGGGCACCAGCCCCTCCAGCACGTCCCAGGCCCGGCCGTCGCCGACCTGCGCCACGTGGAAGGTCATCACACAGCGCTCGAGCTCCAGCGGCAAGCTCATGTCCCGGGCCAGCGTCTCCAGCTCGGTGCCATAGGCCTGGCCCTGCAGCGCGCGGCGATACACCTCCTGCGGTGTCCCCTCGCGCGGCACAGGCTGCTGCAGGCTCCGAGCCATGGCGGCGGCCAGCTGCAGCTGCTCCTTCGCGCCGGGGATCTGGGCAGGACAGGACAGCACGATCTGGGCCCTGCGCACCGGGAGGAGCAGCTGCCCCTCCTCATGCACGATCTCGTCGTTCCGGAAGCGCGCGCCGTCCGTCAGGTCCCATGACGCGATCTCCACGGGAGACCCCGCGTCCCGGAGCACCTGCTCCAGTCTGGTCACCGAGCGTCTGTCTGTCATGTCCTCACCTCATCCATCCGATCATAGCACATCCGCGGCATCCGATGCAAGAGGCAGACGCTCACAGGACGCTGCCGTCCGCCGCCAGCGTCCGCGCGGGAAGGCGCTCCGGCTCCGCGTCACGCGCCGGGGCCTCCTCGCCGCGGATGAGGCCGTTCAGCTCCTGCAGGCGCCGGATGCGCTCCTCGACCCGCCGGCCCGTGAGCGCACGGCTGCGGTAGCGGTCGAACAGAGCACGCACGCCCATGGTCGCCGGGATCGCGGCCCAGAGGCCCGCCCAGGACATCGCCGCCGCGCCCACGCCGAGCGCCGCGCCGGTCTTGATCATCCTCTGGGCGCTGTCCCGGACGCCTGTCTTCGGCGCCTTCCGGCCCAGGAGCACCTTCGTGCCCTCCGTGGCCGCGATGATCACGAAGGGCAGCGCGCCGCAGACCTGCTCCGTCAGCTCGGTCCACAGGCCCGCCTCCTCCAGCAGCCCGGTCTCCACCGCCAGCTCATCCACATAGGTGAGCCCCGTCGAGAGGGCATCCACCACGGTATCATGCCGGCGCTTCTGATAGCCGGCCACGATCTCCTCATAGCTCTTCATCACGATCACCTCACGCGAACAGCCGCAGCACCGCCACCACGATCACCGTGGCGCACACCATGCCCACCAGCACTGTCACCTGACGCAGCAGGCCCTGATGCCCGTCCTTCGCCTGCTTCTGCCGCCGGTCCTCCGCGGCCTTCTGCTGCTTTTCCAGCGCCGCGAGCCTGCTCTCCATCGCGGAGAGGCGCGCGTCGGTGTCCTCGCGCAGCTCCCGAAGGCTGCTCTCCAGCACCTGAACGGAGGCATCGGCATGCTGCGAGGCCCGATCCTGGTCCTTCGTCAGCCGATCCACGGCGCCGCGCAGCTTCGTCTGGTCCTCGACCAGTCCCTCGGCCACCAGCGTCATCTCCGCCGTGAAGCGCTCCACCAGCTGCGCCGTATCGTCGCCCTTCACCGTATGGAGCACGGTGCTCCAGGGCCCGCGGCGCTTCTCTTCCCGGATCTCGCTCATGGATCTGCCTCCTTTCTTCTCCTCTATTATACCACAAGGATAGCCATAACATATGAAGCTTTGATGAACGATGCGCCGCGGCCGTGGACGCTCCAAGGCAAAAAGTGCTTTACGATCCGGAACGAGATCGGTATAATGATAAGGAGTGCGGCCTTGCCCTTTTATGGGCAGCCTGCCGCGCGCAAGGAGGATCCGCATGGGCAAGGTCATCTCGGTCATCAATCAGAAGGGCGGCGTGGGCAAGACCACCACGGTCGTCGATCTTTCCGCGCTCGTCGCGTCCATGGGGCCGCGGGTGCTGGTGATCGATATGGACCCCCAGGGCAATGCCAGCTCCGGTCTGGGTATGGCCGCCGGGGAGAAGAGCCTCTATGAGGTGCTGCTCGGCCGGGCCGACCTGAAGGACGTCATCGAAAAGACGGACTTCGATCAGCTCTATGTCGCCTGCTCCGACATCCGCCTGGCGGGCGCCGAGCTGGAGCTGGTGAACGCCGAGCAGCGTGAATATCGCCTGCGCACCGCCCTGCGCACCGTGCAGAACGACTACGACTTCATCTTCATCGACTGCCCGCCCTCGCTCAGCCTGCTCACCATCAACAGCATGGCAGCCAGCGACCGCGTCATCATCCCGATCCAGTGCGAGTATTACGCGCTGGAGGGCGTCAGCAGCCTGATGAGTACCATCGACCGCATGCGCCGGACGGTGGCCCCGCGGCTCGACATCGAGGGCGTGCTGCTCACCATGCTGGACGGCCGCACGAACCTGGGCCTGCAGGTGGTGGATGAGGTCAAGAAGCATTTCAAGAAGAAGGTCTACGCGACCACGATCCCGCGCAACGTGCGCCTGGGCGAGGCGCCCTCGCATGGCGAGCCCATCCATATCTACGATCCCCGCTCCGCCGGCGCCGTGGCCTACCGCGCCCTGGCGGAGGAGTTCCTGGCCGCGAACGGCTATAAGATGAAGGCCAAGAAAAAGAAATGAGCCTCGGCTCAAGGAGCGTTCGAACAGCGATGCCCAAGAAAGCACACGGCCTCGGCAGAGGCCTGGATGTCCTGCTCCCGATGGAGGACCTGCCGCAGACCGGGAGCCTTTCGATCTCCATCGGTGACATCGACCCCGACCCCGACCAGCCCCGGCGCTCCTTCCAGGAGGAGAGCATCGAACAGCTCGCCTCCTCGATCCGGGAGCATGGCGTGCTGCAGCCTGTGCTGGTCGTACCCACCGAGAACGGCCGCTATCGGCTGGTGGCCGGCGAACGCCGCTGGCGCGCGGCCCGCGCGGCCGGGCTGGAGACGATCCCCTGCATCGTGCGCGACCTGGACGCCGTGCAGAAGATGGAGATCAGCCTCATCGAGAACCTGCAGCGCGAGGACCTGAACCCGATGGACGCGGCCCAGGGCATCCGCGCGCTGATGCTGCAGTGCGGTTATACACAGGAGGTCGTGGCCCAGCGTCTTGGTAAGAGCCGCCCTGCCGTGGCCAATCTGCTGCGCCTGCTGACCCTGCCCGACGAGGTGACCGGGTACATCCGTCAGGGGCTGCTCTCGGCGGGCCACGCGCGCGTGCTGGCCGGCCTTGAGAGCAAGGAGCGTCAGCTGGCCCTGGCCCGGGAGACCCTCGAGAAGGGCTACAGCGTGCGCGAGCTGGAGACCATCGCGGCCACGCAGAAGGCCGCCGCGCCCGCGGTGACGGCGCAGCCGCGCCGCAAGGCTCCGCTGGCCCCCGAGCTCACCGAGCTGCAGGAAAAGGTGCAGGAGTGCTTCGGCATGAAGGCCGTGCTCACCGGCACCGAGAAGAAGGGCCGCATCGTGCTGCAATACCGTTCCCGCGATGAGCTGGAGCACCTGTATGAGCTCCTGGAGTCCATGCGCGAGGGAAACGAAGGAGATGTCCGCCATGTCTAAGCAGCCTCTTCCCGAGCTGCCCCGCTGGGACGGTCCCCTGTCCCATCCGTTCTACAGCAAGGTCGTGAAGCGCGCCCTCGATCTGATCATCGCCATCGTCGCGCTGATCCCGGCCTCCATCGTGATGCTGCCGCTGGCCATCTGGGTCAAGCTCGATTCGCCCGGCCCGGTGCTCTACAAGGCCGTGCGCGGCGGCTATCACAACAAGCCCTTCTATATCATGAAGTTCCGCTCGATGGTCGTCGGCGCCGACAAGAAGGGCGGCTGCACGGCCAAGGACGATGACCGCGTGACCCGCGCCGGCCGCGTGATGCGCCGCCTGAAGCTGGATGAGCTGCCTCAGCTCTTCAACATCGTGAAGGGCGAGATGTCCTTCGTGGGCCCGCGCCCCGAGCTGCTCAAGTACACCACCCAGTATACCAAGGAGCAGGAGTGCATCATGTGGGTGCGGCCCGGCATCACCGACCGCAGCAGCATCGTCTTCATCTCGCAGGACGAGATCGTGGGCACCACCGATCCCGAGGCCCAATACGAGAAGTATGTCCTGCCTGAGAAGAACCGCCTGCGCGTGGAATACGCCCACAGCCAGAGCTTCCTGCTCGATGCCGGCCTCTTCCTGGAGACCATCGGTCGGGTGTTCGGCAAGGCGGAGACGATGGTCAAGGAGAAGAAGCACACCTGAGGGAGATGACCGATGATGTCCGAGATCCGTTCCTATGAGGAGCTCACCCACGCCGCCTTCCATGGCGAGCCGTTCGATGTCCACGACCCCAAAGTGCTCGCCTGGCTCATCCGGCGGCATGGGCTGGAGATGACGCACATCAGCCGCGGCAGCCACATCGGCGCCATCTTCTCGGTGGCATAGATCGTGGCCGTGCTCTACAGCCGCGTGCTGCGCGTGCGGCCCGAGGAGCCCCGCTGGCCCGACCGGGACCGCTTCATCCTCTCCAAGGGCCATGCCGGCGCCTCGGTCTACGCGGCGCTGGCCGAGACAGGCTTCTTCCCCGTGGAGGAGCTGCGCACCCATTATGCCGACGGCTCCCGGCTCTCCGGCCATGTGAGCCACAAGGGCGTGCCGGGCGTGGAGCTCTCCACCGGCTCGCTGGGCCACGGCCTGGCCGTGGGCGTCGGACTGGCGCTGGGCGCGAAGAAGGACAAGGCCCCCTGGCGCGTCTTCGTGGTGCTGGGCGACGGCGAATGCGACGAGGGCGCCGTGTGGGAGGCCGCGCTGCAGGCACACCAGTATCAGCTGGACGGCCTCATCGCCGTCATCGACCACAACCACATGCAGTCCCTCGACTTCTGCGAGAACACGCTGGCGCTGGAGCCCTTCGCCGACAAGTGGCGCAGCTTCGGCTGGTACCCGATCGTGGTGCGGGACGGCAACGACACCGAGCAGCTGGAGGCCGCGTTCCGCGAGGCCGAGGCGCAGCGCGGCAAGGGACGGCCCGTCGCCGTGATCTGTGAGACCGTGAAGGGCAAGGGCGTCAGCTTCATGGAGAACGACATCCTGTGGCACTACCGCACGCCCCAGGGAGAAGAATACGACGCGGCCCTGAAGGAACTGGAGGCGCAGAGGCCATGAGAGACGCTTTCACCCGGGCATTGATGAAGGAGGCCGCCGCCGATCCCCGCCTCACGCTGGTGACCGGCGACCTGGGCTTCGGCGTCCTTCGCCCCTTCTGGGAGACCTATCCCGACCAGTTCGTGAACGCGGGGATCGCCGAGCAGGCGATGACCGGCCTGGCCGCCGGGCTGAGCATGACCGGCCGCACCGTGCTCACCTATTCCATCGGCAACTTCCCCACCATCCGCTGCCTGGAGCAGATCCGCAACGACTGCGCCTACCACGACGCCGAGGTGAAGATCGTGTGCGTGGGCGGCGGCTTCGTCTATGGCAGCCTGGGCATGAGCCATCATGCCACCGAGGACATGGCGCTGCTGCGCGCCCTGCCCGGCGTGACCGTGTTCACCCCCGGCGACCCCTGGGAGGTGGAGGCCGTGGTGCCCGTGATGCTCCGCACGAAGGGCACCTGCTATCTTCGCCTGGGCCGCGGCGGCGAGCCGAAGCTGCACGATGGGCCTATCACCGGCTGGAAGGTGCCGCGGGCGCTGACGCTCCGCGAGGGCAGCGATGTGGCCCTGCTGAGCGCCGGCGGCATCCTGACCCAGACCATGGCGGCGGCCGGGTTGCTGGCCGAAAAGGGCGTGAGCGCCGAGGTCGTGTCCTTCCCCTGCATCAAGCCCATCGATGAAGGGAAGCTGCTGGAGCTCGCCTCCCGCTTCCGCCACATCGTGACCGTGGAGGAGCACACCATCGTGGGCGGCTTCGGCTCGGCGGTGTGCGAGGTGCTCGCGGAGCGCGGCTGCGCCGCCAGGGTGCACCGCGTCGGCATGGAGGACACCTACTCCTGCATCGTGGGCACCCAGCAGTACCTGCGCGGCGCCTATCATATGGACGCGGCCGCGATCGCCGACCGGACCCTCTCCTGGCTGAAGGAGGACTGACCATGAGCCTTGATATGACCCTCGACCAGATCCATGAGGAGCTGCTCTGCCAGCTGCGCGACATCGTGGGCGTCTGCGACAGGCACGGCATCCAGTATAACCTGATGTGCGGCACCCTGCTGGGCGCCGTACGCCACAAGGGCTTCATCCCCTGGGACGACGACGTCGACCTGCTGATGACCCGCGCGGAGTTCACCCGCTTCCGCGAGATCTATCCCAAGGAGCACGACCCGCGCTTCGAGCTGACCTACCTGGACACCTGGACGCCCCGCGTGATGAACAGGGACCCCGAGAAGGCCGCGGCCTTCACCGACTTCTTCATCCTGGACCCTGTGCCCGAGGGCAAGCTGGCGCGCAAGCTCTGGTTCCTGGAGCTGCACCTGCTGCAGGGCATGCTGAAGAAGAACGTGGACTACAGCCGCTTTTCCGCGAAGAACAGGCTGCTGCTGCACGCGACCCATCTCATGGGCCTGCCCTTCTCGGTGGAATGTAAGACCCGCCGCTATGAGAAGGTCTCCACCCGGCAGCACAGCGGCGACGACCTGTGCATGTCCAACGGCGCCTTCGAGCTGATGATGCACATCTGGCACCCCGATCAGTTCGCAGAAAAGATCACGGTGCCCTTCGAGGACCTGCAGTGCCTGATCCCCGCCCGGTATGAGGAGGTCCTGACCATCCTCTTCGGGCCGGACTATATGACGCCGCCGCCCGTGGAGCAGCGCGTCGCCAAGCATCTGGACCTGTGACCGGGTCCGTGAAAGAAAAGGAAGCTCAAGCCCGATGGATATGACTGTCTGCCCCCTGTATTCCGGCTCGAACGGGAACTGCACCTTCATCCAGTATGGAGGCACCCGGGTCCTGGTGGACGCCGGACGCAGCGGAAAGATGATCACCGACGCGCTGAAGTACATCGGTGTCGATCCCGCCTCCCTAGACGCCATCCTCATCACCCATGAGCACAACGACCACATCCTGGGGGCCGGCATCCTTTCGCGCCGGTACCAGCTGCCCATCTATGCCACCGAGGGCACCTGGCGCGGCATGGAGGCCAAGCTGGGCAAGCTGCCCGAGGGCGTGCGCCGCGTCATCGCGAGCGATGAGGATCTTTATGTGGGCCAGCTGGGCGTGGTGCCCTTCCCCATCCCCCACGACGCCGAGGAGCCGGTGGGCTATCGGCTCTATGGCGGCGGCACGAGCATGAGCATCGCCACCGACCTGGGCCGCTTCACCACACGGGTGAAGGACGCCATCGCCGGCAGCAGCCTGGTGCTGCTGGAGAGCAACCACGACCCCGACATGGTCCGGTCGAACGACCACTATACCCAGAGGCTCAAGCAGCGCATCCTCTCGCCCCACGGCCACCTGAGCAACCAGGAGGCCGCCGAGGCCGTGGTACAGCTGGCCGCCACCGGGGTCCGGAACGTGATCCTGGGCCACCTGAGCGGCGAGAACAACCGCCCTGAGCTGGCCCTGCGCACCAGCGAAGGATATGCCGAGCTGGAGGGCCTCCGTTTGGGCGTGGACATCCACCTCGACCTGGCCTGGCGCGACCGCGTGGGCGGGGTCTATACCCTGCGGGAGGGCTTCTGATGGAGCGGCTCCGGAAGGGCATCGGCAAGGAGCGTTCGATGCTCGTGCTGACCATCTGCGCCCTTCTGCTCGTGCCGAGCGGGCGCCTGCTGCGTTGGCTCATCCCCGGTGCCGATACCGAGGCCGTGCCCTACGCGCTGGCGGTGTGCCTGCAGGAGCTGGTCCTGTGGCTGCTCCCCGCGCTGCTCATGCGGCCCTGGCGGCTGCAGCGGCTGGGCCGGAAGGAGCATCTGACGGCGCTGGCCCTGCTGGCCTGCCCGATGGGGGCCTGCATCCAGCTGAGCACGGCCGCGGCGCGCTCCTTCTTCGCTTCCGACGCCGTGAGCAGCGGCATCCTCCTTCCGCGGGACGCGCTGGGCTGGGCCGCCACCGTGGCGGCGCTGGTCATCGTGCCCGCTTTCTGTGAGGAGGCCTTCTTCCGGGGCTGCCTGGCCGTCGATCTGCAGCACGCGTCCGGCACCGCGGCGGCCCTCGCGCTGAGCCCGCTCTTCTTCGCGATGCTGCACGGCTCCCCGAGCGCGCTCCCCTCGCTGCTCTGCCTGGGCGTGATGGACGCCCTGCTCATGCTGGCCACCGGCCGGGTCTGGGTGCCGATGCTCTGTCATCTGGGTTACAACGCCATGGCGCTCGTCATGGCCGTGATCGATGTCCCGGCTGTCCTGGGGCTCGCGGGGCTGCTGCCGCTGTGCGTGTTCGTCTGGCAGCTGCGCCGCGTCACGTTCACGCCCTTCCGCCGCCCCGCCCCGGGCGACCTGCTTCTGGCCCTGCTGGCCGCCTCTGCCTGTCTGCTCCGCTTCCTGTGAAGCACGCCCCGACCGTTCTCTGTCGTATCCCATCAAAGCAAGGAGGGACGCCCGATGATCATCCTCGCGCTCCAGGGCATCAAGAAGAACTTCGGCACCAACGAGGTGCTCCGGGACTCCTTCACGCTGCAGGACGGCGAACGCATGGGCCTGGTGGGCGTGAACGGCAGCGGCAAATCGACCCTGATGAAGATCATCGCCGGGCTGGAGACCAGCGACGACGGCACCCTGAGCATGCAGAAGGGCCTGCGCCTGGGCTACCTGGCCCAGCAGGGCATGGTGGACGAGCACCGCACGGTGCTATAGGAGCTGGAGAGCGTCTTCGAGCCGGTGGTGCGCATGGAGGAGCAGCTGCGCGAGCTGGAACGGCAGATGGCCGAGGTCGCCCAGGATGAGGTGCTGCTGCGCCGCCTGGGCAGCCAGTACGATCAGCTGACGCGCACCTTTGAGAACAGCAACGGCTATGGCTGGCGCTCCACCGTGCAGGGCGTGCTGGCGGGCCTGGGCTTCCGCAAGGACCAGCAGAGCCAGAAGGCCTCGCTGCTCTCCGGCGGTGAACGGACGCGCCTGTGCCTGGGCCGTATGCTGCTCTCCCAGCCGGACCTGCTGCTGCTGGACGAGCCCACCAACCATCTGGACCTGAAGTCCATCGCCTGGCTGGAGGACTACCTGCGCGACTACCGCGGCGCCGTGCTGCTCATCAGCCATGACCGCTATTTCATGGACCATGTGTGCGGCCGCATGGGTGAGCTGCTGCTGGGCAGCGTGGAATGCTATGACGGCAACTACACCCGCTATATGGAGCAGCGCACCGAGCGCTTCTAGATCCGCATGAAGGCCTATGAGCTGCAGCAGAAGGAGATCGCGCGGCAGGAGGCCATCATCGCGCGCTACCGCCAGTTCAACCGTGAAAAGTCGATCAAGCTGGCCGAGAGCCGCGAGAAGCGGCTGGAGAAGGTGGAGCGCCTGGAGAAGCCCAAGGACGAGAGCGCCATCCATTTCCGCTTCGATACCCGCCGCCGCACCGGCGACGATGTGCTGATGCTGGAGGAGCTCCGCAAGGGCTTCGGCGAGCGGCAGCTGTTCGAGCATGTGAAGCTGCACCTGCGCGCCGGGGACCGCGTGGCGCTCATCGGTGACAACGGTGTGGGCAAGACGACGCTCTTCCGCTGCATCACCGGTGAGGAGAAGCCGGACGGCGGCCTCATCCGCTTCGGCACCGGGGTGGACATCGGCTATTATGACCAGCACCAGGCCCATCTGCACGACAGCAAGACCGTGCTGGATGAGGTGTGGGACGACTTCCGGCGGCTGGACCAGACCGAGGTCCGCGGCGCGCTGGGGCAGTTCCTCTTCACCGGCGATGATGTGCTGATGCCCGTGAGCACCCTTTCCGGCGGCGAGAAGGGCCGCGTGGCGCTCACCAAGCTGATGCTCCGCAAGGACAACCTGCTGCTGCTGGACGAGCCCACCAACCATCTGGACATGGACAGCCGCGAGGTGCTGGAGGATGCCCTGGCCGATTTCCCGGGCACCATCCTCGCCATCAGCCATGACCGCTATTTCATCAACCGCTTCGCCACCAAGGTCATCGTGCTGGAGGCCGGCGGCATCAAGGAATATCTGGGCAACTACGACGATTATTTCGAGAAGGTCAACCGCCAGCAGGAGCCGGACGGTGAGCTGCAGGGCATGACCCGCACGGCCATCGACAAGGAGAAGCGCCGCAGCCGCGAGGAGACCCGCCGGGCGCAGGAGCGCAAGAACGCCCTGGCCCAGGCCGAGGAAGCCATCGCGAAGGCGGAGGCCGAGGTCTCGGAGCTGGAGGCCAGGCTGGCCGATCCCGCCACCTACCAGGACGCGGCCCTGGCCGCCGAGCTGAGCCGGAGCTACCAGAGCAAGCAGGAGGAGGTCGAGCGCCTCTACGCGGCCTGGGAGGAGCTGGCCTCCCAGGAGTAAGGCACACGAGACGGAGGAGGGATCGATATGCAGGAGTTCTTTCCCGATGGGACGCCCATCGACAGCTGGTTCTATGATACATCCGTGCCCGCGCCGGAGGCGCTCGGCCGGCTGTACCGCCTGGACGAGCAGGACATCCCGCGGGACGGGCAGGTCCATACCGCCGAGCTGCAGGCGCTGATCGACCGCATCGCCTCCGAGGGCGGCGGTGTGCTCACCGTGACGCCCGGCACCTGGCAGACCGGCGCCCTGTTCTTCCGCCAGGGCGTGCACCTGTATGTGATGGAGGGCGCCACCCTGCTGGGCAGCGATGACATCAGCGACTATCCCCTGCTGGACACCCGCATCGAGGGCGAGAGCTGCCGCTACTTCGCCGCGCTGATCAACGCCGACGGGCTGGACGGCTTCACGATCCTGGGACCGGGCACCATCGACGGGCACGGGGAGCGCTCCTGGCGCAGCTTCGCGCTCCGCCGCTCGTGGGACCCCGCCTGCACCAACAAGCAGGAGCAGCGGGCCCGCCTGGTGTTCCTGTCGAACTGCGCCCACGCGCCGGTCGCCGGGGTCAGGCTGCAGAACTCGCAGTTCTGGACCGATCATCTCTACCGCTGCCACCATGTGAAGTATATCGGCTGCAGCATCTTCTCGCCGCGCACGCCCGTCCGCGCCCCCTCCACCGACGCCCTGGACATCGATGCCTGCACCGATGTGCTGGTGAAGGGCTGCCGCATGGAGGTCAACGATGACGCGGTGGTGCTCAAAGGCGGCAAGGGCCCCTGGGCCGATACCCAGCCGGAGAACGGCGCCAATGAGCGTATCCTGGTGGAGGACTGCACCTTCGGCTTCTGCCACGGCTGCCTCACCTGCGGCTCGGAGTCCATCCGCGACCGCAACGTGATCATGCGGCGCATCCGCGTGGAGGACGGCTTCAACCTGCTCTGGCTCAAGCTGCGGCCGGATACGCCCCAGCACTACAGCCATATCACGCTGGAGGACATCACCGGGCACATCGGCAACTTCATCACCGCCGCGCCCTGGACCCAATTCTACGACCTGAAGGGGCGCACCGATAAGCCTGTCTCGCTGGCCGAGCACATCACCGTGCGGCGCTGCGAGTGCGACTGCCAGGTGGCGCTGCAGGTGACGCTGTGCGATGAGCAGTACCGGCTGGATGATTTCCGCCTGGAGGACCTGCGGCTGACCTGCGTCCATCCCGGCCTGCCCCTGGACCGGCTGCCGGGCACGCGGAAGGACGTCACGATCGCCGTGACCGGCCATGGATAGATCCCCGAGGCCCACACCGGCCCCGATCAAACCACGATCGACTGAACGAGGAAATGATGACAGACTATATGATGGTCGCCCAGGTGCTCAAGCCCCAGGGCGTACACGGCGAAGCCAAGCTGAAGATCTTCGCCAGCGATCCCCAGTCCTTCCTGAAATGGAAGGCGCTCTATCGCAAGGACGGCGGGACCTATACGAAGCTCGCTGCCCGCTGCTCCCGCGTCCATGACGGCTTCGCCTATGTGACGCTGGAGGGCTGCACCACGCCCGAGGACGTGGAGCGCCTCCGCGATGTGGAGCTGTATATCGACCGGGCCCACGCCGCACGCCTGCGCAAGGGCGAGACCTACATCGCCGACCTCATCGGCTGCGAGGCGGTCTATGCCGACGGCGAACGCATGGGCACCCTGACCGATGTGCTGCAGCACGGCCCGGTGGATGTGTATGTGTTCGATACGCCCAAGGGCGAGCTGATGGCCCCGGCGCTGCTCGCAGTCTTCCCGGAGGTGGACGTGGAGCACAGCCGCATCCTGGTGGACCGTGAACGACTGGCAGAGGTGGCGGTGCTTTGAAGATCGATATCCTGACCATCTTCCCATCGATGTTCACCAGCGTGATGGATGCCTCCATCCTGGGCCGCGCCCGGGAGCTGGGCCTCATCGAGGTGGCCTGCACCGACATCCGGCCCTTCTCGGACAGGAAGCACAAGAACACCGATGATTATCCCTTCGGCGGAGGCGCGGGCATGGTCATGCTGGCCCAGCCGATCATGGACGCGATGGCCTCCGTGACCGCCGACGGGAAGCCCTGCCGCCGCATCTATCTGGGCCCGCGCGGCCGGACGCTCACCACGGCCCTGGCCCGGGAGCTCTCCCGTGAGGAGCATCTGGTGCTGCTCTGCGGCCACTATGAGGGCGTGGACCAGCGCGCGCTGGACACCTGCGTGGATGAGGAGATCAGCATCGGCGACTACATCCTCACCGGCGGTGAGCTGGCCGCGATGGTCCTGGTGGACTGCGTGGCGCGCTTCATCCCCGGCGTGCTGGGCTCCGCCGAGAGCCCGGAGGAGGAGTCCTTCTCCGACGGCCTGCTGGAGTACCCGCAATACACCCGCCCCCGCGAGCTGCAGGGCATGGAGGTCCCCGAGGTCCTGCTCTCCGGCGATCACGCCCGGATCCGTGCCTGGCGCCGCCGCGAGAGCCTGCTGGCCACCCGGGCCCATCGCCCCGACCTGCTGGCGAAGGCCGAGCTCACCGACAAGGAGCGGCGCTGGCTGGAGGAGCTGGACGGCGCGGAACGCGATCCCGACGCGTAAAGAAAAAGGCACCTTCCGATGCCTTTTTCTTTATGTGTCTTTGCCTCACAGGAGGGACTCGCCGGGCGTCATCACCTGGATGTCCACCGCGGTGGCGTCCTCCAGATGGAAGCACATCATCTTGTGGCCGGTGGTCTCGTTGTAGATGTTGCGCAGATGGGGCGCGCCGTCCAGCATGGCCTCGGCATACTTGGGATCGGTCTCGAAGACCGCGCGGCCGGTGTAGCGCATCCAATGGCCCTCGCCCTTCAGCGCGGCGATCTCACACTTCGGCGCGGCCACCAGCTGACGGTACACGTCCTTGAAGTCGCCCACACCGAAGATGACCTTGCCGTCCATCTCCATGTGCGCGCCCAGGGGACGCACCCGCGCCTGGTCGCCGTCCACGGTCGCCAGGAAGAAGACCTTGGCCTCGGACAGATAATCATTGACCTTGCTCATCGTTCATCCAGCTCCTTGTCTTTTTCTTTATCGTCACCGGAGGGGATGCTCCGGGAGACAGCCAGCATCGTCATGTCATCGAACTGCGGGGCTTCCTTCACGAACTCCGCCACCGCCCGCTCCATGGCCTCGACCAGCGCCGCGGGGGCGCGGTCCTCACAGGCATCGAGCGCCCGCAGCATCCGCTCCGTGCCGAAGAGCTGCTGCCCGGCGTCCGTGGCCTCAGGCACACCGTCGGTATACAGGAAGAGGACGTCCTCCGGCCCCAGGCGGAAGCGGTAGTCGATATACTTGACGCCCGGCATGCCGCCCAGCACGAAGCCGTGCCTGTCCTTCATCAGCTCGAAGCGGCCGTCGGCGCGACCGATGACGGGATACTCGTGCCCGGCATTGCAGGCCACGACCTCCCCGGTCGAGAGCTCCAGCACGCCCAGCCACACCGTGACGAACATATCGGCCCTGTTGTTCAGGCAGATGCTCTCGTTCACCGCCCGCAGCACCTGCGCGGGCGTCTCTCCGTCCTTGGCGCGCTGGCGGATGGAGATGAGGCACATCATCATGAAGAGCGCCGCCGGGACGCCCTTGCCGGAGACATCGGCCATCGTCATGCACAGATGGTCGTCATCCAGCATGAAGTGGTCGTAGAAATCGCCGCCGACCTCACGGGCCGGGCGGCACATGCCGCGCAGCGACAGGCGGCCCTTCTCCCCGCCCTCGGGATCGCCGGGGGCGAGCATGCCCAGCTGGATGATCTGGGCCAGGTCCAGCTCGGCGCGGGTGCGCTCCTTCTCGCTGACGGCGGCGGCCAGCTCCTGGGTATAGCTGCCCAGCTCGTGCTCCATGCCGGCCATGGCCTGCTGCAGGTCGCCGAACTCATCATCGAAGCTGAGCCCCGGCTGGTCCATGCTGTCGAACTTCCCCTCGCTGGTGCGCTGGACCAGGGACCGGGAGGCCTGCGTGAGCGCCAGGATGGGCCGCAGCACGATGCGCCGGATGTAGCGGTAATACAGCGTCCCAGCCGCCAGCATCAGCAGGATCGCCGCCAGCCAGATGCTGCTGATGGTGCGGTGGATCTGCCGCAGCACATCGTGGTTCGAGATCTCGACCACCGCGTAGCCGATGATGTCGTCATCGTCATAGACCGGGGCCATGGCCTTGCAATGATGGTCCTTGTCATCGCGGACGAGCAGATAAGCGTCGTTGTTGCCGAAGACCGTCTCCTCCTGCACTTTCGTGAAGTCATCGATGCCCAGGAGCTCCATCACCGTCTCCGTCTCGGTGATCTGCAGCATATCGTCGCCCTCGGAGGAGGCACGGTCGCGCACGACGAGCAGGCCGTCGTCACGCGGCTCCAGGATATACAGATGCTCCAGGTCGAAATATCCGGTGAGGCCCGAGATCGTGATGACGAGCGGCTCGGCCTTCTCCTCATCCACCGTCTCGCTCTCGGCCAGCGGGACCACGTTGTCGGCGCTCACATCGGCGAGCAGCCGGGCCTGGCCGCAGACGGACTGGGACTGGCGCTTGAGCATATCGTCCCAGTACAGCAGCGAGGTGATGGCGCTCAGGCACACGACCAGCACGAGCGTGAACAGGACGAGCCCCCTCACCAGCTTGTTCTGCAGCCTGCGCCTGCGCAGCACCAGCTTCCGCTCCACGCGCCTCACCTCCCTTTGAAAAGAGTATACGCACATCTGTCTGAAAAAGCAAGCATCCTGTCCTTGAGATCCCGCCTTTCCTATGCTATAATCGAAGCAGTCGATGCCTATAGCCCGGCCCCGGCGGAAAGATCCGCCCTGTGCCGATCAAGGAGGAACGAACGATGATCGAGTGGAAGAGCATGGACAGCCTGAAGGCCTACCAGAAGCTGGCTGCCCTCAAGGGGAAGGTCGACCTGACGAAGGTGATGGCCGGCGAGATCGGCGCGCAGCGCGTGAAGGCGTACAGCGTGCCCATGGGTGCCGGCCTCAGCTACAACTATGCCGCCAAGCAGGTGGACGATGAGGTCCTGGCCGCGCTGGCCGACCTGGCCGACGAGGCCCAGCTGCTGGACAAGTACGCCGCGCTCTACAACGGCGAGGTCATCAACACCGGCGAGAAGCGCCTGGTGCTGCATCAGCTGACCCGCGGCCAGCTGGGCGATGCCGTCATCGCCGACGGTGTCGACAAGCGCGCCTTCTATGTGGAGCAGCAGCAGAAGATCGCCGATTTCGCCCGCAAGGTGCACAGCGGCGAGATCACCAACGCGCAGGGCGAGAAGTTCACCACCGTGGTGCAGATCGGCATCGGCGGCAGCGACCTGGGCCCCCGCGCCATGTACCTGGCCCTGGAGAACTGGGCCCGCAAGAACGGCACCTTCAAGATGGAGGCCAAGTTCATCAGCAACGTCGATCCCGATGATGCGGCGGCCGTGCTCGCCTCCACCGATGTGGCGCATGCCATCTTCGTGCTGGTCTCCAAGTCCGGCACCACGCTGGAGACCCTGACCAACGAATCCTTCGTGAAGGACGCCCTGAAGAACGCCGGCCTGGATGCCTCCAAGCATATGATCGCCGTGACCAGCGAGACCTCTCCCCTGGCCCACAGCAGCGATTATCTGGCGGCCTTCTTCATGGATGACTACATCGGCGGCCGCTACTCCTCCACCTCCGCGGTGGGCGGCGCGGTGCTGTCCCTGGCCTTCGGGCCCGACGTGTTCGCCCGCTTCCTGAACGGCGCCGCCGAGGAGGACAAGCTGGCCACCAACAAGGATCTGCTGAAGAACCCCGCCATGCTCGACGCCCTCATCGGCATCTATGAGCGCAACGTGCAGGGCTTTCCCGCCACCGCCGTGCTGCCCTACTCCCAGGCCCTGAGCCGCTTCCCGGCCCACCTGCAGCAGCTGGACATGGAGTCCAACGGCAAGTCGGTCGACCGCTACGGCAAGCCCGTGAGCTATGTGACCGGCCCCGTCATCTTCGGCGAGCCCGGCACCAACGGCCAGCATTCCTTCTATCAGCTGCTGCATCAGGGCACCGACATCGTGCCGCTGCAGTTCGTCGGCTTCCGCAAGAACCAAGCCGATGTGGACGTGGTCATCCAGGGCAGCACCAGCCAGCAGAAGCTGTGCGCCAATGTGGCCGCGCAGATCATGGCCTTCGCCTGCGGCAAGAAGGATGAGAACACCAACAAGGACTTCAAGGGCGGCCGCCCCTCCAGCATCATCATCGGTGAGCAGCTGACCCCCGAGGCGCTCGGCGCGCTGCTGGCCCACTTCGAGAACAAGGTGATGTTCCAGGGCTTCGTGTGGGCGCTGAACAGCTTCGACCAGGAAGGCGTGCAGCTGGGCAAGGTGCTGGCCAAGCGTGTGCTGGCCCATGAGACCGACGGCGCGCTGAAGGCCTACAGCGACCTGCTGGACATCTGATCCCGAGGCTTCCCTTCCGAGGCGCTCCCGTGCATCGTTGCGGGAGCGCCTCTTGGTCTGCAAGACACCCCTGAGCCCACAAAGGAGCTTTTCCATGAACGATCGCCGATCTCCCCGCCCCGCCCGTGAT
>R28__coassemble_92_pt1 | contig 52475 bp, 61 predicted proteins | sample R28__metabat2_low_PE_026 | metagenome-assembled genome bin R28
GTCGGTGCAGCGGGCGGGAGCGCCCTCGGGGGCGTTATCGGGGCGGAAATGCTTCAGCGTACCGAAGGAGGACACGCGCTCACAGTGCTTGCCGGCCAGCCAGAGCAGGATGTCCATGTCATGGCAGCTCTTGGCCAGGATCATGGGGTTGGTCTCCTCGGCGCAGCGCCAGTTGCCGCGTACGAAGCTGTGCGCCTGGTGCCAGTAGCAGACCTTCTCCAGGGCCTGGATGTTCACCACGTCGCCGATGGTGCCGTTGTCGATGAGCTCCTTCAGCTTCTGATAGAACACCGTGTAGCGCAGCACATGGCAGACCACCACATGACGGTGCCGCTCGATGGCCAGGCGCTCGATGTCGCGGCACTCCTGGAGCGCACGGGCCAGCGGCTTCTCCAGCAGCAGATGATAGTCCAGGGCCAGCGCGGCCATCGCCTCGGTGTAGTGCATGTCATCGGGCGTGCAGATGAAGAGGATGTCGGCCAGGCGGGGCTGCTCGAGCAGCGCCTCGGCGCTGGTGAAGCACATATCGTCCGGCAGAGAGAACTCGCGGCGCATGCGCTCCAGCTTTTCGGCGTCGATGTCGGCGGCCGCCACGATCTTCATGCGGTCGGGGAAGCGCTTCTGGCACTGGGCATAGGTATCGTGGCCGCGGGAGCCGCAGCCCACGATGGCAACAGTGATAGGATCCATCGTATCTTCCTCCTTGATCGGACAGGCCCTCATGGGGCGGGATATCAGTCAGAAACGATCAGCTTCGACGCGTCCGGCACGAGCCCATCCGCCGTGCATGAGAGCGAGACGCCGTCGTGGACGATCCGGATCTCGGTCAGGCCTTCGCTCAGCACCGGATCGGCGGTGACGCCGTCATCGCGGTAGAGCGTAGCGCGGACCTCGGTGTCGCTCTCGAGCCAGCCCAGGAGCGTGAGGCGCGTATCGTCGATCTCCTCGGTGCTCTCGGCCGGCGCGGCCAGCGGGATCGCGTGACCCTTGCGGACGAAGAGCGGGAACTCGTTCAGCTTCAAATTGACCCAGCAATGCCCGGCGGGCACGGGGACCAGGTCGTAATCGGCGGCGGAGCGGAAGCGCACCATCAGCATGTCCTCGGGCAGATAGACATGGCGGCCGACGGCGTTCTGTTCATAGACAGGCGCGATCATGCAGTCGGCGCCGAGCATCAGCTGGTCCTCGGTATGGCAGGCGGTGCGGTCCTCGGGATAGGCGAGGGCCAGCGGACGGAACATGAGGTCGTCATCCAGGATGGCCTTCATCATCTCGCTGTAGAGGTAAGGCAGCAGGGCGTAGCGGACCGTGATGACGCCGCGCATGTCCTCCCAGTTCTCGAACCGGTAGACCTCCTGCGGGCGGGTGCCCATGCAGGCGTGGTCGCGCATGAGGGGGGTGAACACGCCCAGCTGCAGCCAGCGGATGAGCAGGTCGGCCGTGGTGTCACCGCCGAAGCCGCCGATGTCCGCGCCGTTATAGATGAAGCCGCACATGTTGAGCGCGGGCAGCTCGTGCAGCTCCAGCAGGATGTGGCTCCACCAGGCATGATCGTCGCCCTGCCAGATGCCGCCATCGCGATGGGAGCCGATGAAGGACGAGCGGGAGAACATGAGGAAGCGCTTCTTCGGGTCCCAGGAGCGGAACCCCTCGGCGGCGGCCCGGGTCATGTGCGCGCCATACAAGTTATGCACCCTGTCATGGCGGACCGGCTTGCCATCCAGCGTATGCCGGAAGCGGCGGTAATCCTGCGCGTTGTTGGCGATGCCGAGGATGGTATCCTTCAGCTTGAAGACGCCATCGATGTCCAGCTCCCGCTCGCGCAGACGGTCCAGCTCCTCGAAGGCCTCGCGCAGGCTGTCGTCGGAATAGAAGAGCGCGGGCTCGTTCATGTCGTTCCAGAAGCCCTCGATGCCCTGGGCCATCAGCCGATGATACTTTTCGCCGAACCAGCGGCGGACATCTGCCCGCAGGAAGTCGGGGAAGAGGCTGCGGCCGGGCCAGACCGCCCCCACGAACAGGGAGCCGTCCTCCTTGCGGCAGAAGCAGTCCTTTCGGATGCCCTCATCGCATACATCGTAGCCTGGCAGATATTTGACGCCGGCGTCGATGATGGGCACCAGGCGGAGATGGTCCTATTTCAGATCGGCACTGAGCGCCGAAAGATCGGGGAAGCGCTCCCGGTCGACCGTGAAGTCCATATACCGGTCCATGTAGTCGATGTCCATGCAGATGCTGTCCAGCGGGATGTGCCGGGAACGGTGCTCTGCGGCCACCTCCCGGATGTCCTTCTCGCAGGCGTAGCCCCAGCGGCTCTGCATGAAGCCCAGGGCCCAGCGCGGCGGGATGTAGCTCCGGCCGATGAGGCGGCGGAAGGACCGGCATATCCGCGTCGGATCCTCACCGTCCAGGACATACAGATCTAGGTCGCCGTTCTATGAGGTGATGACGGCCTCGTCCATGCGTGTATAGCCAAGATCGAAGGTGATGAGACCGGGATCGTCGAAATAGACGCCGAAGGCGGAGCCCTCCCGCACGAAGAGCAGGAAGTTGTGGGCCCCGTACAGGCTGTTGCGGGTCTCCGTCTGGTTCGGGTCATCCGTGGCCCAGGAGTGGTAGAGGTGGCCGCGCTTGTTAATGCCGCGGATCTGTTCGCCCAGACCGAAGATCATGTCCTCCGGCGCCAGAGCGACGCGCCAGGCCTGCTTCCCTTCACAGGTGAAGGGCGTCAGATAGGGGAGAGGCTCAGACGAGAGCCCGACAGGCTGGGCAATGGCCCCGGTCGTCCATGGCTCACCATAGCGATACCGACGGATCATGCGATCGCTCCTCCTTGATATGAAACAGATGTCGCTCGCATATCATACAGCGTAGCCCATAAAAAGGCAAGAGGGGAAGGTCCGTTACTGGAACCTTCCGCAGCAGCTCCCGTAGCGGCGGCCCGAACCGCAGGGGCACAGATCGCCGCGGCGCGGCTTCGACTGCTTCGGGTCTCCGTTCAGCTCGGCGTGGCTGTGGCCCTTCAGCTCCCAGAGCGGGATGCTCCGCACGAAGCTGCCGATGAGCTCGATCCTGTCCGGGGCAGGAGGATCGCGGAGAGCGTCAGCCAGGAGCTGGAGCGCGCCATCGCTGTCGCCGTGCTGCACGTCCTCCACCACGTCCATGATCATGGTATCGGCTTCCGCACGGTCATGGCCCTGCTTCATCAGATAACGGCGGATCGGGGCGATATCCGCCTCGCGGCAGGGCATTGCGGCGTCATAGATCTCGGCCGCTCTCTGGGCGGAGCAGGGGACATAGTCCAGCAGGGCCAGCTTGGGGTCATGGCGCGCGGCGATGTAGCGGTCCACCTCGTCGATCTATGGGCATACGAGCCAGAAGGTCTCCTCCTCGATGCGGAAGCCCTTCAGCCCCTCGCGCGAGCGCCACATGGCCAGCAGCAGATTGCGCTCATCTGCGTGCTCCTCACCGGAGAGCCCGAGCTTCTCGATGAGCGTTTCCAGCTCGAGGACACCATAGAGCATCAGCCAGCCATAGACGATCTCATACAAGGACTGCAGGCTGAGCAGCAGCTTGCTGTCCTTCTCTTCGATCCGCGTCAGCTGCCATACCTGGGGCTGCAGCTGCCAGCGGGAGCGTTCACGCCAGGCCAGGCCGTACGCGGCGAGGCGCTCACAGGCTTCCTGCAGGTCGCTGTCAGCGAATGCCTCGTGCCGGGACACGAAGATCGGCTTGCCTTCTTCCCGCTCATCCAGCAGACGCACGAGCGCGTCCAGCGCGTAGACATCGAAGCTCATGCGGAGAGGGGCCGGATCGTCCCTCAGGGCGGACGCGATCCGCTCGATCCAGGCCTTGCGGTCGCGCCTGCGCTCCGGCGGCTGGACCAGAAGACGGAAGCCCAGGTCGATCAGCTCGTTCAGCTTCTTCTTCCCCAGGCATTCCTCGATCGGGCGGGACGTGTCCGCTTGGGTCAGCTCTTCCATCAGGGGTCTCCTTTGCTTGACGGATCGTGTCCGCCGCATTATCATAAGGGGCGGACCTGCCTATAGAAAAAGCCCCGTTCCCGGGGCGATGGGATCACTGCTGGCTGTGCGCCTGCAGATAGGACCGGACGAGCTCCTCCAGGATCTCGTCCCGCTCCAGGTGACAGATCAGGCTGCGCGCCTGATGATAGCTGGTGATGTAGGTCGGATCGCCCGAGATGATGTAGCCCACCAGCTGGGTGATCGGATCGTAGCCCTTCTCCTGGAGCGCCTGGTACACATACAGCAGGATGTCCTGCGCCTTGTTGCCGCTCTCCTGGACCGGCAAGAGCTTGGTGGTGCTGTTCAACACATCAGACATGGCAGGTGCTCCTTTCCCTGTGATCTGTTCATCATTATACATGGTCCGGCGGCTTTTGCAAGGGCTCCCGGTGAAAAAACTCTGTGCATGGGCTGAACTGGGTAGATCCTGGACCATAGGAGGCGATCGGATGCGCATCATCGTGCCGGAGGGCTATCGCGATTTCCACTGCATCGCGGGAAGGTGCCGCCATACCTGCTGCGCGCGGTGGGAGATCGATATCGATCCGGAGACGCTGGCCCGTTACCGGTCGATGCCCGGGAGCCTGGGCGAGGAGCTGCGTGCCGGGATCGTGGAGGAGGACGGCACAGCGCGTCTCGTGCTGGATGAAAAGGAACGCTGCCCGATGCTGCGGGAGGACGGCCTGTGCCGGATCATCCTGGAGCGGGGCGAGGAGGCGCTGTGCCAGATCTGCGCCGATCATCCGCGCTTTCGCGGCTTCTTCAGCGACACGATCTGCATGGGGCTCGGCCTCTGCTGCGAGGAGGCGGCCAGGCTGTATCTCTCGCGGGAGGAGCCGTTCCGCCTGGAGGTGCTGGAGGACGACGGAGAGCGTGAGGGCCTGACGGAGGATGAGGCCTGGCTCCTCTCCTGGGAGAGCGAGCTGCTGAGCATCCTTTGCGACCGTTCGATGCCTTTGCCGGATCGCCTGGACCGGGTGACAGAGGCGGCGGGCTGCGATCCTCAGACGGTCATGTCCGATGCGCGTGAGGTCTGCGGGGCGCTGCTGGCGCTGGAGCAGCTCGATCCCGCCTGGACCGCTCTGCTGACGGCCTGCAAGGAAGGAGCCGTGCCGTGGCCTCGCACGACGGACGACTTCGACCGCTGTTTCGAGCGGCTGGCCTGCCTGCTGCTCTATCGGCATCTGCCGGGCGCGCTGGAGGATGGACGCCCCGAGGCCCACGCCATGATGTGCGTGCTCCTCACACGGCTGGCTCAGGCGCTCTTCGCGATGGGGGAGCGGAGCATGGAACGCCTGATCGACGTGGTGCGGCTGCTCTCCTCCGAGCTGGAATACTCGGACGAGGCTATCGAAGAGCTCATCTCGATGTTTGACGCATAAAAGAAGGGGCCCTGATCGGTGACGGTCAGGGCTCCTTGCTCATTCCTCGGCAGCGGGCTTTTTGCTGTGCTCGATGGCGTAGATCGCCATGGCGCACTCCAGACGCTTGCGCTCCATCTCGCATTCGATGTCGTGCGGGACGTTGATATCATGGTTGAAGGCCTCGGCATTGGCCAGGCAGCCGCCCGAGCAATAGAAGCGCGCCCAGCACTCGCGGCACTTCTCCTTGGCCAGCACATGGCAGTCGGCGAATTTCTGCTGCAGCTCACGGTCGAAGGTATCGTCCAGCACCGAGCCCATGCGGTACTGCCTGCGGCCCACGAACTGGTGGCAGGGATAGATATCGCCCTCGGGCGTCACGGCCACATATTCGTTGCCGGCGCCGCAGCCGGTGAGGCGCTTGCGCAGGCAGGGACCGCCCTCCAGATCGACCATAAAGTGGAAGAAATTGAACCACTTCCCGTTCGCGCGGCGGTCGATGTAGATCTGCGCGAGGCGCTCATACTCATCGCGGATCTCGGGCAGATCGTCCTCAGAGAGGGCATACTCGCAGGAGGGCTCGGTGACCACGGGCTCCACGCTCAGCTGCTCGAAGCCCTGGTCGGCCAGATACAGGACATCGTTGCCGAAATCCTTGTTGTATTTGGTGAAGGTGCCGCGCACGTAATATTCCTTGTCACCGCGGGCCTTGGCGAACTTCAGCGCCCGCTCCAGGATGAGCGCCTGGCTGCCCTTGCCGTTGACCGTGGGGCGCATGCGGTCATGGACCTCGGGCCGCCCGTCGATCGACAGCACCACGTTGCTCATCTCCTTGTTGATGAAGTCCATGATCTCATCGGTCAGGAGCACGCAGTTGGTGGTGGTGGTGAACTTGAACTTCTTATGATAGGGCTCCTCCAGGGAGCGGCCGTATTCCACCAGCCTCTTCACCACATCGAAGTTCATCAGCGGCTCACCGCCGAAGAAGTCGACCTCCAGGTTCACGCGGTTCCCGGAATGCGCGACCAGCCAGTCCAGCGCGGCCTTGCCCACCTCGTAGGGGAGCAGCATGCGCTTGCCCATGGCGAAGTCACCGGTGGCGGCAAAGCAATACTTGCAGCGCAGGTTGCAGTCGTGGGCCGCGTGGAGGCACATGGCCTTCACCACGCCGCTGGACTTGATCTGCTTCACATCGTCATAATCATCGGGGGCGTTCATCGCGCCGATCTCTTCCAGCTGGCGAAGCTCGCCGATGACCTCGTCCAGCTCCTCTTCGGTCCACTTGCCGCGCAGCTCCGCCTTGATCTGCTCGGGGGTGTGGTCGTTCCAGAGGGTCAGGGCATCATAGGCCAGCTCGTCCACCGCGTGCACGGCACCGCTGCCCACGTCCAGCATCATCGGCTGGCCCACGGCTTTGAATGTATGGATCAATGGTATGCTCTCCTTCTGTCGTCGATCCATCCATACGTGACCAAAAGGCAGGAGGCTCGACCCCCTGCCTTTCGATCGCGCAGGCGTCAACTCAGCACTTGTGGCTGAAGTTGCGGTTCAGCTTGCCCTCGTTGCCGGCCAGCACAGCGCTGTTCTCCTTGTTGGCGCAGGACTGGTTGGCCACGGTGCAGCTGGTCTTGCAGGCGCTCTGGCAGGAAGCCTGGCACTCGCCGCAGCCGCCGTGCACCAGGGACTGCTTCAGGCAGGGGGACTGGATCGTTTCGATATGCTTCATGGTCTATTCCTCCATCCGTGATAGGATCTTCATGATTATACACCAGATGCGTGGCGCTTGCAATGGCTTTTTTTAAGAACGGCGACCGATCGAGGAAGGATATGGCAGTTCGCCTTTTCTAACTTTTTTGCCGAGGAGGTCAATTTCAGACAAGCGCGCCGGGCAAGAGTCGCTATAATGAACATCGTTAGTTTTGACTAACGCATCGTGCCTGATAAGGAGCTGATCGCCCGATGAGGCTTCATCGTTCCGCGCAGCGCGTGCTGATGGGCATGCTGGCAGTCCTGCTGATGGTGACGGCGGTCGTACCGTCGACTGTGAGGGCTGAGGAGGCCGGCCGCTGGGCCGCCGCTGCGGATGAGATCGACAAGTACCTGGATGACGCCTTCGAATATTATCTGGACGGAGACGCGGATAAGGCCTATGCCAGTGTGAGCGGCGCGTACTTCAACGTGTACGAGGTCACCGGCATGGAGCGCCAGACCATGAGCTATGTGTCCGGCCCCCGCAAGAACGCGGTGGAGCTCCAGTTCTCCTCCTGCAAGGGCGCCGTCAAGAAGTCTAATGAGGACACCGAGACCAAGACAGCGGTCCGCACGGAGCTGACCAAGCTCAAGACGATGATCCGTGAGGACGCCAACAAGCTGTCGGTGAAGGACGGCGAGCCTGCCTCAGTCATGAAGTACTACTATCATGGCGAGCTGGTGGCCTCCGATCCCTATGCCGATCTGGCCGGCGATCCCAACGCGGAGGTCAAGTACGCCAGCTGGTCAGAGGCCTATGACGCGATGGTCGAGCTGCTCGATACCGCGGTGACGGCCTACAACGGCATGGACTACGAGACCGCGCAGGACAGCATCAACAACGCGATCTATTCGGTGTATGAGCATTCCGGCTTCAGCTATCAGGTGTTCAACAAGCTCTCGGCGGCGGACCGCCAGGCGATGGACACCGAGATCGACAAGTTGATCGCCATCGCGACGAGCGGCCAGTATCAGAAGTCAGCGTTCAGCCGTCAGATGAAGGCCGTCAAGAGCGCGATCAGCAAGCGCGTATCGGCCCTGGAGGCTGTGGAGGCTGAGGAAGCCGCCGCTGCCGCCGCGGAGGCCGCCGAAGCCGCCGCTGCCGCCGCGACCGCGGACGGCGCCACCACGAGCAACGGCTGGGTCATCTTCCTGGGTGCCTTCGGCATCATCGTGCGTGAGGGCCTCGAGGCCATCCTGGTCATCGCCGCCATCATCGCTTATCTGGTGAAGAGCGGCGCGGCCAAGAACCTGCGCAGCGTCTACATCGGCTCTCTGGTCGGCATCGCGGCCAGCTTCCTGGCGGCCCTGGCGCTGACCATGGTCAAGAGCGCGGTGGGCGATGCCTACGGCGCGCAGGCCCAGGAGATCATGGAGGGCTGCACAGCGCTGGTCGCCGTATGCGTGCTCTTCTACGTGAGCAACTGGATGATCTCGAAGTCGGAGGCCGCGGCCTGGTCGAACTACATCGACAGCAAGGTGCAGACCTCTGTGGAGACGGGCTCCAGCTTCGCGCTGGCGTTCGCGGCGTTCCTCTCGGTCTTTCGTGAAGGCGCTGAGGTCGTGCTGTTCTACCAGCCCATGCTGGTGGAGGATGGCGATCCCGGCATGGTCTGGGCCGGCTTCGGCGTGGGCTGTGTGGTGCTGGTCGTCGTCTTCATCCTCATCCGCTTCCTCTCCATCCGCCTGCCTCTGAAGCCCTTCTTCACCGTGACCAGCTGCTTCATGGCGCTGATGTGCGTGAGCTTCATCGGATCCTCGGTGAAGGAGTTCGCGGAGGGCGGCCTGCTGGATGTGACGCAGATCCCCTGGATGTTCGCCGAGAACGACATCACCGATGCCTTGGGCATCTACCCCTTCGCCGAGCCCATCATGGCGCAGCTCCTGCTGGCGATCGTGCTGGTGGCCACCTTCGTGGCGGCCCACTACAAGACGAAGCAGCAGACGATGCAGAAGCAGTTCGACGCCCGCCTGAAGGCCGCCGGTATCGACCTCGCCGCGGAGGCCGCGGCCAAGTGAGGCCCCGGCCTCATCCGACACGCGACACAGGCCCAGGCGTGCCCCGCGCGCCAAGCCTTGTCATAGATCCCTCACCGAATGTATAAGGAGGAAGATCACCATGAAGAAGTTCCTTGCTCTGATGCTGGTCGCCGTGATGGCGATGGGCATCACCTGCGTCATGGCCGAGGAGGCCGGCTTCCAGGAGTATCCCATCTTTGAGGACATGGACGTGGCCGTGACCGAGGGCTCTCACCTGAACGTGTCTGCCGTGTATTTCCAGCCCGTCAAGATGGAGCCCGCCGACCTGGCCGGTGTCGCTCTGGAGGACGCAGACCTGCACATCGAGCTGGACGTCTCCTGGAAGGAGAACGGCCTGGGCTATGGTGTGGGCGACTGGCTGCCCTTCGTGACCGTGGACTACAAGGTGGCTGACGCCGAGGGCAATGTGGCTGCGGAAGGCACCTTCATGCCCATGAACGCTTCTGACGGCCCCCACTATGGCGCCAACATCGCTCTGCCCGTGTCCGGCACCTATGACCTGACCTTCTCCATCCACAGCCCCTATGAGAGCGGCTTCCTGCTGCATGTGGACGACGAGACCGGCCCCGAAGAGAAGTCCTTCTGGACCGAGCCCGTGGTCATCACCTATGAGGGCTGGGAGTATCTGGTGCAGGAGTGGTAAGATCCGCTCCCTGACCTGATCCCCGGACAGCACACACATACCTCATCCCCCTCCGCGATCCGCTCCGGAGGGGGTGAGGATAGAGCGTCGGCGCATCGATCCGCGGGGGATCGGTGTGTCGGCGATCTTCGCGTCTGTGAAAAGCTCCCCCGCATCGAGTTCTGATCCACTGGAGGGCATGACCTTGCTGAAGTATATCGAGATCGTCACGGTCGACCTGCTCCTCACTTGCGTCCTGTGCACGCTGATCTATCGGCTCGCCGATATGATCATGGGCAAGAAGGGGACGCGCATCCAGACGATCGGCATCCTTGTCGGTGTGGCCGCCGCCGCGGCCATGGCTGTCGTGAAGAACACGACGAAGCTGATCCGCACGGATGACTGGAACACCTGGATCTTCTATATCATGATCGTCTTCTCGGTCATCTATGTCATCAGCATGCTGCTCAGCGGCAGGAAGGCGATGGCATGGATCTCGCAGATCGCGGGCGCGGTCGTTTCGGCCGACCTCATCTTCTATGAGCTGCCGGACGTGATCGCGTACCCCTACAACTTCGATATCAAAGACAACAGCGTCTGGTCGGCGGAGTTCTTCACCCGCCTGGCCGGCTGAGCCCTGGCGCTGCTGTTCCTCTATATCCTGTCCCAGATCTTCTCCCGCTGCATCCGTCAGCTGGGCCATAAGGGGCTGACGAAGGGACTCACGGCCACCATCGTGCTGGTCGATCTGGGGCGCATCTTCGGCTTCCTGCTCAGGAACTGGATCTCCCGCGGCACGAGGCGCTGGCCTTATTTCGTGTCGAAGGACCATCCCTGGGCTTTCCCCTTTGCCAAGTTCGTGCTGAACAATGAGCGGCTGTTCTTCTATATCGCGCTGGCGGTCTCGGTGGCGGTGCCACTGGTGCTGTTCATCCGCTCCACGAAGGTCCGCGATCCCTATGACAACCCCGCGCAGCTGCGCAAGCTGCGTGCCAGGAACCGGAGCCGGCGCCGCCTGTCCGTGGGCTTCGGCGTGTGCGCGGTGTGTGCTGTGCTCATCATGACGGTGGTCCATGGCCTCAACAACCAGGTCGTGACGCTGTCCGAGCCGGAGACCTATACCTTCAACGAGGACAAGACACAGATCCTGGTGTCGATCGAGGACGTGAACGACGGGCATCTGCACCGCTTCGAATACACGACGAGCAACAAGGTGGACGTGCGCTGGATCATCGTGAAGAAGCCGAACTCCGGTGCCTATGGCATCGGTCTGGACGCCTGCGATGTGTGCGGCACGGCCGGCTATTATGAGCGGGACGGGAGCGTCATCTGCAAGCGCTGCGACGTGGTGATGAACATCAACACGATCGGCTTCAAGGGCGGCTGCAACCCGATCCCGATCGACTACACGATCGAGAACGGATACATCATCTTTGAGATGAGCGATATCCTGGCTGCGGAACGCAGCTTCAAGTAAAAGGAGGCGGCAACATGCAATTCCGGATGATCCGCGGTGCGCTGTTCCGCCAGCTGAGCAAGATGGCGCTCATCGCCTTCACGATCATGCTCGGTACGTCGCTGGCGACGGCCATGCTGAACGTGATGCTCGACGTGGGCGACAAGGTGAACGCTGAGCTGAAGACCTATGGCGCGAACATCACCGTCAAGCCCAAGGATGCCTCGCTGCTGGCGGACATCTATGATATCGAGGACGACACTGACGCCCTGCAGGTCTCCTACCTGAAGGAGGACGAGCTGGGCAAGCTGAAGACCATCTTCTGGGCCTTCAACATCGTCGACTTCGCGCCCTTCCTGGAGAAGAACGTGACCCTGCCGGACGGAAGCACCTGCAAGGTCGTGGGCACCTGGTTCGACCATCATCTGTCTCTGCCGACAGGCGAGGAGCTGGACGCCGGCGTGACCGACCTGCGCTCCTGGTGGGACATCACCGACGGCGCCTGGCTCTCATAGAAGAGCGAGGACGCGGACCGTCAGGTCATGCTCGGCGCGAACGTGGCGGCGCGGCTCGGACTGAAGGCCGGTGACACCCTCACGCTGGTGGGTCCTGACGAGCAGGCCGAGGTGAAGGTCGCCGGCATCTATGACGCGGGCGGCGATGAGGACGATGAGATCTACGCGCCGCTCGACCTGGTGCAGTATCTCAGCGACAGCGAGGGCAAGGTGGCGACCATCGAGGTCAGCGCCCTGACGACCCCTGACAATGAGCTGGCCGTGCGCGCGGCCAAGAACCCGAAGGCGCTCTCCTCGTCGGACTACGAGACCTGGTACTGCACGGCCTATGTGAGCGCCATCTGCTACCAGATCGAGGAGGCCATGACCAACGCCAGCGCCTCGGCGGTGCGCCAGGTGGCGGACTCCGAAGGCACGATCCTGGAGAAGACGCAGCTGCTGATGCTGCTCATCACCATCCTGAGCATGATCGCCTCGGCGCTGGGCATCTCGAACCTGGTGATGGCCAGCGTGATGGAGCGCAGCAAGGAGATCGGCCTGCTGAAGGCCATCGGCGCGCATGACGGCTCGATCACCGCGACGGTCATGGCATAGATCATCTGCACGGCGCTGGTGGGCGGCGTGGTCGGCTACTTCGTGGGCTTCGGCTTCGCGCAGCTCATCGGCCAGACCGTGTTCGGCTCCTCCATCGAGATGAACGCGACCGTGATCCCGATCGTGGCGGTGCTGATCCTGGCCGTGACCGTGGCCGGCAGCCTGCCCGCCATCCGCACCGTGCTGCGTCTGCGTCCCGCGGAAGTGCTGCACGGCAGCAAAGCCTGATGGAAGGAGGAGCGATATGAGCAAGAGAAAGATGTTCCTGCGGATGATCAGCGCCTCCCTGATCCGGCGCCGCTCCAGGATGCTGGTGGCGATGCTGTCGATCGCCATCGGCGCGACCATCCTCTCCGGCATGGTCACGGTGTATTATGATATCCCGAGGCAGATGGGCGCGCAGTTCCGCAGCTATGGTGCGAACATGCTGCTGATGCCCGCCGGGGAGGAGACGCTCACGCAGGCCTCCGCCAGGGAGGCGCTGCAGGCGATCCCCTCGGATGAGCTCGTCGGCGCGACGCCTTACCGCTATATCACTGTGAACATGGTCAAGCGCCAGCTGTCCTTCGTGGCGGCGGCGACCGACTTCGAGCAGGTGAAGTCCACCAGCCCCTATTTCATGGTGGACGGACGCTATCCCGAGGCGGCCCGTGAGGTGCTCATCGGCAAGGAGCTGGCCGACACCATCGGTGTGAAGCTGAACAGCATCATCGAGCTGACCTATAAGCCGACCGTGACGTCGATCTCGACGCCCACCGAGGCCTCCGAGCTCAAGCCCGGGGCCACGCTCTCCGGCAGCGCGGTGGGCTTCATGGACAACGATGTCTCGGTCACGGTGACCCTCGATGATGAGGGCAAGATCGCGTCTCTGACCGTGGACGCTACCACCCAGACCGAGGAGATCGGCGGGCAGTGCGCTGAGGAGGCGTTCACCTCGCAGTTCATCGGCAAGAGCATCCCGGTCACGCTGGGCGAGGACATCGACGCGGTGGCCGGCGCGACCATCACTTCCCAGGCGGTGGTCGACGCGGTGGACAGCTCCCACGCCTCCAATGTGGCCCAGGCCGATACCACGCTGAAGTTCACCGTGGTGGGCATCCTGGATACCGGCGGCGAGGAGGAGAGCTACATCTACATGAGCTTCTCCGATATGGGTGCCCTGACCGGGGACAGTGAGAGCCTGGACCTGATGGAGCTCTCCGTGTCCGGCACCTCCGACGATCTGCAGGGCTATGTGGACGCGATCGGCGCCTCCGGGAAGGGCGTGACGGCCCGCCTGGTGAAGCGCGTCACGCATTCCGAGACGACCGTGCTGACCAAGCTGCAGTCGCTGGTGTTCCTGGTCACGGCGGTCGTGCTGGTGCTGACGATGATCAGCGTGGCCACCACCATGATGGCTGTGGTCGCAGAGCGCCGCAAGGAGATCGGCCTGCGCAAGGCCCTGGGCGCCTCGGACCAGTCGATCCGTGTGGAGTTCCTGGGTGAGGGCATGCTGCTGGGCGCTGTCGGCGGTCTGCTGGGCTCGCTGCTCGGCTTCGGCTTCGCGCAGTTCGTCAGCCAGCAGGTCTTCGATTCCTCCATCACCTTCCAGCCGCTGCTGCTTCCCATCACGGTGATCGTATCGATGATCATCGCAGCCGCGTCCTGCCTGCTGCCCATCAAGAGCGCGGTGGCCGTCGATCCGGCCGTGGTGCTCAAGGGCGAATGACCGAGCAAAGGAGCATAGAACGATGGCACTTCTTGAACTCAAGCATATCTCCAAGATCTATGGTGAGCTGAAGGCGCTGGACGATGTGAACATCAGTGTGGACAAGGGCGAGTGGGTCGCCATCATGGGCCCCTCCGGCTCCGGCAAGAGCACGATGATGAACATCATCGGCTGCATGGACAAGCCCAGCCTGGGTGAAGTCCTGCTGGATGGGGTCGATATCTCCCATGAGAGCAGCAAGAAGCTGACGGACATCCGCCGCGACAAGATCGGCCTGATCTTCCAGCAGTTCCATATGGTCAACTACCTGACGGCTGTGGAGAACATCATGGTCTCGCAGTACTATCACTCCCTGCCCGATGAGCAGGAGGCACTCGAGGCGCTGGGCCGCGTGGGCCTGCGCGAGCGCGCGAAGCATCTGCCGAGCCAGCTCTCCGGCGGCGAGCAGCAGCGTGTGTGCGTGGCCCGCGCCCTGATCAACCATCCCGAGCTGATCCTGGCCGATGAGCCGACCGGCAACCTGGACGAGGCCAACGAGAACATCGTGCTGGACCTCTTCCGCCAGCTGCACCGCGAAGGAACCACGCTGATCGTGGTCACGCATGACCCCGAGGTGGCCGAAGCGGCCCAGCGCACCATCGTGCTGGAGCATGGCCGCGTGGCCCGCGAGGTCGTGAACGAGAACTTCCAAGACTGATGTACGATACGAGCACAGGGCCGCCCCTTTTCGCAAGAGAAGGGGTGGCCTTTTTGATCGGCCTTCTTGTAGGATGAGATGCTTCGTGCTATAATGATATCGAAACAGACGCTGATAAGGCGTCGAGGAGGATAAGGAAATGGATATGAGCGGCTTCCGCTGGCTCAAGGAGCAGAGCCAGATCACCATCGAGGGTGACAAGATCACCATCATCGCGCCTCCGCAGAGCGATTTCTTCAATGGCGCGACGGACAACAATGAAGAGGGCTTCCTGCCCGACGCGCTCAGCAACGCGCCCTTCTATCACACCGAGATCGAGGGCGATCTCGTGATGCGCGCGAAGGTGTCTCATGCGTTCACGGACGTGTATGATTCCGCTTCGCTGATGGTCATGAAGGACCTGAGCTGCTGGGCCAAGTGCTGCTATGAGCACACCGACTTCGATACCCATGCCGTGGTGAGCGTGGTGACGAAGGGAGACTCGGACGACTGCAATGGCTGCGATCTGGAGGGGAACAGCGTTTGGCTGCAGGTGTGCCGTGTCGGCAACGATTTCGCCTTCCACTATTCCAAGGACGGTGAGCATTTCTACATGATGCGCCAGTTCCATCTGCCTGTCGGTCCTGTGATCAAGGTGGGTCTCCTGGCCCAGGCGCCCAAGGGCAATGGCGGCGAAAGGATCTATGAGCACCTGACCATCGAGAAGAAGACCGTGAAGAACATCCGCGCGGGCCGCTGAGCAACTGTTGAAGTCGGCCGCGGCCGGCATCTTCCTCCGAAGGGAGGACGATGCTGTTTTCATCTTGCAAGATCGTTGCATATGTGATAGTATGACAATATAGGACATCTCTTACGAAAGGGAGGGGCTCCCATGCCTGACATCTCTTCCGGATGTTATGTGATCGATGACAGCTTCGACCTGATCGACATCAACGAGACGGCGGCGAAGATCTATCCTCAGCTGGAGCTGGGCAAGAAATGCTATGAGTGCCTGATGGGCCTGGACGCGCCCTGCGGTCCGTGCCCTGTGGTGAACGGCGTGAAGGGCCCGCATGTCTATGAGGACCCGATCCGAGGCATCGCCGAGACGGTGGATGCTGTGGACATCGCGCTGCCCGGGCTCGGGCTGTGCCACGAGCTGGTCTTCAGCACGGTGGGGAGCTATGCCTCCTACGCGGCCACGCTGCCCTCGACCGCCGACGATCTGCAGGACCTGGCGCTGGTGCGCGCGATGATGGTGGACCTGCAGGACGTGTACACCGTACATCTGGCCGATGAGAGCGTGATCATGTACCGGCATGACAGCAAGCCGGTCAAGTCGGGACAGCTGCATCGCAGCCATCGTTCTTACACCGAGGGGACAGAGCGATACATCGAGAAGTATGTGGTGGAGGATGACCGCGCGAAGATGCGCGAGCAGTGCGACCTGCGCCATGTGACCGCGGAGCTGAGGAGCGCGGAGTCGATCGTCGTCCATTACCGTGTATCGCTGCAGGGTGAGGTACATTACTATTATCGCAAGCTGGTGCGCGTGGGCGAGGCGGACAGCTTTGAGGACCTGGTGGTGGGCGTGGGCTGCGAGGACGAGACGATGCGCACCCGGCTGCTGCAGCAGAAGCTCGAACGCGACCTGACCGAGGTGGAGTATGACCAGATCGCGGGCCTGTATACGCGGGAGGCCTTCTCCATCCACGGGCAGGAGCTGCTCGACCGTTATCCGCAGGAGAAGTTCGACCTGTGCGTGATGAAGATCGAGGAGCCGGACGTCATCATCCGGCAATATGGACGGCCGACTTATGAGCGGCTGATCGCGCTCGTGGGGCGGCTGCTGAGAGAGTATGACGACGAGCATACCTGCCTCACCTATATGGGCGGCGGCACGTTCGCTTCTTATACCCTGAACGAGCCGCGTGAGACGCACAACGCGAAGGTCCTGGCGTTCCGCGACCGGATCATGGCGGAGAGCGAGATCAAGAACATCTCGATGAAATGGTCCATCTACATCGACGCCGAGCGGGGCAGCACGGTGGAGACGACGCTGCGCAAGACGCAATACGCGCTCTCGATGCTGCGCACCGGCACGGATGACGATCTTATCGAATTCGACCAGACGGTGATCGACCGGATGGACCGAGAGGATGCCATCCGCCGGGGCTTTAAGGATGCACTCGCGAACGGCGAGTTCGTGGCCTGGTTCCAGCCCAAGTATTCGGCCCGGACGAAGCAGATCGTGGGGGCAGAGGCGCTGGTCCGCTGGATCAGGCCGGACGGCGGCATGGTCTCGCCCGGCGAGTTCATCCCGGTGCTCGAGAGCTTCGGCAAGATCGGCGACCTGGATGAGGAGATCTTTCGACAGGCCTGTCGCCTGCAGGCAGAGCTGCGCGAGCGGGGGATCCGTCCTGTCCCCATCTCTGTGAACCTTTCCCGTGCCAGCATCTTCACCCGGGACATCGCCTTGAGCTATGGGCAGATCGCGGCGGAGGAGCGGGTCGATCCCCGCCTGGTGCCGATCGAGATCACCGAGAGCGCGGCCATCCGTGCCGTGTCGATCCGCAGGTTCGCCGACGAGCTCATCGACAGGGGCTTCGTGCTCCATATGGACGACTTCGGCTCCGGCTATTCCTCACTGGCCAGCCTGCATATGATCCCCTTCGAGAGCATCAAGCTGGACAAGACCCTCGTCGACCTCATCGGGGGCGAGCACGGAGAGGGCCTGCTCCGGCATACCATCGCCTATGCCAAGGAGAGCGGGAAGACCGTGGTGGCCGAGGGCGTGGAGACGGTGGAGCAGTACGTGTCGCTCAAGGTCCTCGGCTGCGACGAGATCCAGGGCTATTATTTCTCGAAGCCCGTCACGCGCGAGCGGCTGATCGAGCTGCTGGCGGAGCGGTGAGGCCGTGTTCCCATGGACCGGATACCATGTCAGACAGGAAAGACATCGTTCAAGGAGGAGACCGTCATGCTCGTACAGCGCCCGCCGATGGGCTGGAACACCTGGAACACCTTTGGGGCCGATATCTCCGCGCAGCTGGTGAAGGAGAGCGCGGACCGTTTCGTGGAGCTGGGGCTGAAGGACGCGGGCTACCAGTATGTCGTGATCGATGACTGCTGGTCGAAGAAGCTGCGCGATCCCCAGACCCATCGCCTGGTGGCGGAGCCCGCCAAGTTCCCCGAGGGCATGGCGGCCATCGCCGACTATGTGCACGGCAAGGGGCTCAAGTTCGGCATGTATTCCTGCGCCGGCCAGAGGACCTGCGCCGACTACCCCGGCTCGTTCGACCACGAATTCCTTGACGCCGAGACCTTCGCGTCCTGGGGCGTGGACTTCCTGAAGTATGACTTCTGCTATAAGCCCGAGGGCTATGACGGCAAGCTGCTCTATCGCCGCATGGGCATGGCGCTGCGGGCCAGCGGCCGTGATATCCTGTTCTCGGCCTGTAACTGGGGCAGCGATGACGTGTGGAGCTGGATCCGCTCGACCGGCGCGCATATGTACCGCTCCACCGGCGATATCTTCGATACGCCGGAGTCCTTCCACCAGATCATCGAGTCGCAGCTGCCGAAGCTGGGCACCTCCGCGCCGCAGTGCTTCAATGATATGGATATGCTCACGGTGGGTATGTTCGGCAAGGGACTGGTGGGCTCCACGGGCTGCACGGCGGCGGACTATCGCACGCAGTTCGCGGCCTGGTGCATGTGCTCCGCGCCGCTGATGCTGGGCTGCGATATCCGCGCGATCGACGCGGAGACGCTGGCCCTGGTCACCAACAGGGATCTGATCCGCATCGACCAGGACGCGGAGGCCAGGCCGCCCATCGTGCTGAGCCATCCCTGGTATCCGGACGCGCGGGTGCTGATGAAGCATCTGGACGACGGCACCTACGCGCTGTGCTTCATGAACTTCAGCGATAAGGATGAAGAGCTGCCGCTGATCTTCAGCGATATGGGCCTGCCGGACCATGCCGGCTACGACCTGGAGACGAGGGACATCCTGAGCGGCACGGGGACGGCTGTGTGGCGTGAGTACATGCGCGTCGCGGTGCTCGCGCACGACTGCCGCGTCTATATCGCGCGGCTGGTGAAGAGATGACCTGTATGCTGTGCGGGAAGCCGGTGAGCCATGACGAGATCGGGCTCACGAAGAAGCTGATCAACCGGGGCACGACGGACTATCTGTGTCTGTCGTGCCTCGCGTCCCGTCTGCGCGTGAAAGAGAAGGATCTGCTGGAGCTGGCGGAGTCCTTCCGCAAGGCGGGCTGCTCGCTCTTCCGCTGAGCGGGACGGGAGGAAAAGGCATGGTCCAGATCGACGGTACACTGGGGCCTTCCTGCGCCGATCCGCAGATCCTGCGGCAGATGTTCGAGCTGGGGATGACCGGCATCCGCGTGAACCTTTCCCATACCTCGCTGCGTGGAGCGGCAGAGCCGATCGGAAGGATCCACGAGGCGGCCCGGAGCTGTGGCCGACAGGCAAGGCTCCTGATCGACATGCAGGGCCCGGAGCTGCGGATCGGTCGGCTCGACGCGCCGACGCGCCTGACGGAAGGAGACACGGTCGACCTGGGGCCGAAGGGCATCCACGTGCCACGGATCCTGCTGGAGGCGATCGGGCCCGGGCAGGAGTTGCTCCTGGACGACGGGAAGCTGCTCCTTCGGGCGCTCGGCCGGGAGACGGCGGAGGTCGTGCGCGGCGGCTTGCTGACCTCAGGCAAGAGCGTCGCGGCGCCGGGCTGTGCGGTGCTGGCCCCGGTGATGACGGAGCAGGACCGGGAGAACGTCCGTCTCGCGGTGAGCTATGGCGTGACCGAGGTGATGCAGCCCTTCGTGCGCTCGGCCGACGATCTTCGGCAGGTGAGGCAGGCGCTGGATGACGCGGGCGGGAAGGAGATCCGTCTGTTGGCGAAGATCGAGGATCTGCGCGGCGTGGAGCAGCTGGAGAGCTTCTTCGGCCTGGCGGATGAGATCGTGATCGCGCGCGGAGATCTGGGCAACGCGATGCCGCTCTGGGAGCTGCCCAGCGTACAGGCCCAGATCTCATAGCGCTGCCGCCATGCCGGCGTCCCCTTCATGGTGGTGACGCAGATGCTCAGCAGCATGGAGCACAGCGCCGTGCCGACCCGGGCCGAGGTGAGCGACATCGACCGCGCCGTGCGTGACGGCGCCTCGAGCGTGATGGTGACCGGAGAGACAGCTGTGGGTGAGCATCCGGTGGAGGTCATCCGATACCTGGTGAACACGGTGCGCGCGGCCGAGCGGAGCCTGCGGCGGTGAAAGATGGACATGATAAAAGGATGCCTTCCGGCGGAAAGGACCCTGCCGGAGGGCATCCTTGTTTTTGTCAGCCGAGCTGCTCGCGCACCTTCATGATCACCTGCAGGCGGTCGGCGGCGAGGCCTGCCTGCAGCTCCTCCAGATCGATGACCGTGATACCCAGCTGCGCGGCGCGGTGGCGGGCCGCGGCGCCGCAGGGCTCGCTGGTCACGATGCAGGCCTTCGCCGCCTTGCTCCCGCCGAAGCGGTCATGCAGGATTGCCAGCTCGTTGAGGGCCTCCGTGCGGATCTCACAGGTCTTGCAGCTGATGAAGAGAGGCACGATGCCGCGGGCCGCGGCCACATCGATCTCGTTGCTCACAAGGTCATGGCCGTGGGCGCCATCCCAGTCGACGATAGCGGAGCAGACGACGTCCTGGAAGCAGCCCGCGTCGAGGCAGGCCTTGTACATATACAGCTCCAGGACGCTGCCCACATCGCGCAGCCAGCCGCGGATCAGGCTGTCGCGGAAGGAAAAACGCACACGTTCACCCTCGTCGATCTCCAGGTCGCGCAGATAGCCGATGGAGGCCAGCGACCGCAGGAGCTCGGGATCGGCCTGGACGCGGCTGCCGCGTTCTCCCTTCAGCTCATAGGCGCAGTCGACATACAGAGGCTCGCTCTCAGATGGGTGCTGAGAGGCGCGCTGGAGATACGTGATGGCCGAGACCCATTCGCGCCGATGCGCCAGATAGATCTGGAAGAAGGCGTCGAAGCGGTCGAGATAGCGTCCCAGCAGGCCGCTGTCCACACGGCCCTGGCGCATGGTGCCTCCGGCCATCGCGAAGAACTCGTCCACGCGATAGGCCAGACCGCAGGGCAGATCGTCGGCAAAGGACGCGTGGCTGATATCATAGAAGCGGCCGCGCTTGTGGGAGTAGGTGAAGACCGGGGTGGACGAGGTGGCCGAGAGCATCCCGGCGGCGAAGAGCGCCGCGTCGGTGCCCCCGGTGATGTCGATGGCGCAGTCGGGAAAGCGTTCGGTGAGCCTGCGGAGCTGCGCGGCGATGCGGTCGGCGCGGTAGAGGCTGCACTCGACGAACTCGATCTCAGCATCCACCCCACGTTCACGGAAGAAGCGGCGCAGGCTCTCCTGCAGGGGCCTGTCCTGTGTCACGGCCTCCGGGCACAGATAGATGACACGGCGCGGGCGGAAGAGGTCCGGCGCCAGCACGTTCTCGATGGCCCTCTCGTCATAGAGCTCGATCAGGGTATCCATCCGGGATCAGCCGTCCTTTCTGTCCATGCCGCGCAGATGGCAGACCGCGCCCAGCGCGCCCGCGTCATTGCCCAGCGCGGCGCGTGTGATGACGAGGTCCTCCGCAAAGCGGCGCATCACGGTGGAGAGCACCTTGCGCCGCACGGGTTCGATAAGGAGCTCCTCCTGCGTGCAGACGCCGCCGCCGATGAGCACCCGCTCCGGGCTGAAGATGTGCACCAGGCCGGAGAGCCCGGCCGCGATGTCATCGGTCCAGTGGTCGAGCACGGTGAGCGTGGCGGCGTCACCCTGGGCGCCGAGCTCGAAGATCTGCTTGCTGTTCTTCCGAAGGCCTGTGCTGCGCCAGTAAAGGGCGCGCAGGGCGCTGGCCGCGGCATAGCTCTCATAGCAGCCGCGCTTGCCGCAGGCGCAGGGCCTTCCGTTCTGGTAGAGCGTGACATGGCCCAGCTCGCCCGCCAGGCCGCGGCGCCCGGTCAGCAGATGACCGTTCGTGATGATGCCGCCGCCCACGCCTGTGCCGATGGTGATCATGAGCAGATCGCGGCAGCCGCGCCCGTTGCCCAGGATCCATTCGGCCAGCACGGCCGCGTCGGCATCGTTCAGGGCGCAGACCGGCACATGGAAGGCTTCCCGCAGGGGACGCGCGAGCTCACTGCCCTCCCAGCCGGGGATCTTGCCGTTGGTGCCGATGACCACGCCGTTCTCCAGGTCGATCTGCCCGGTGGCGCTCACGCCGATGCCCGCGATCGGGCAGGCCTGCTCCTTCACGAAGGCCTGGGCCGCCTGCACGACCGTGGTGATGATGGGCGTCTCATAGCCGTCGAAGCGGACATTGACCTCTCGCCGCGCGCCGACGCGGAAGCCGTCATCGATGAGGAGCAGCTTGGCGGAGGTGCCGCCGATATCGATCCCGAGCCACATCATTCGGAAGCCTCCTGTGCGGCCTGCATGAAGCGGCAGGCGATCTCATAGGGCCTTGTGATGGCGCCGCCCACGACCACGGCCCAGGCCCCGGCCTCCAGCATGGCGCGGGCCTGCTCCGGCGTATGGACGCGGCCCTCGGCGATGACGGGGCAGGGGACGGCCGTGAGCATCTCACGCACGAGCGCCATGTTCGGCCCTGCGGAACGGTCCCGCGCGGTGGTTGCCGTGTAGCCGTTCATCGTGGTGGCGACCAGATCGGCGCCGGCGGCATAGGCGGCCGCGGCCTCCGGGGCGGTGGCGCAGTCCGCCATGAGGACGGCGTTCGGGAAGCTCTCACGGACGAGCCGCAGGAACTCAGCCGGGGTCCTGCCGTCACCGCGCACCGTATCGGTGCAGTCGATCGAGACGATGTCGGCTCCGGCCTCCAGACACTCCCGCACCTCGCGCAGCGTGGGCGTGATGTAGGGCTCATAGCCGGGATAGTGCCGCTTGATCAGCCCGATGACGGGCAGGCCCGTCTCCTCACGGATGGCGAGGATGTCGCGCACCGAGCTGGTGCGGATCATCGTGGCGCCGGCCAGCTTGGCGGCTCGGGCCATCAGATGCATCACGGTGCCGTCCTTCACATAGAGCGGCTCGCCGGGCGTGGCCTGGCAGGACACGATGACGGTCCCCTTCATGATCTGGAAGAGCTGTTCCTTCGTCATGGCGCATCCTCCCTCAGCAATAAGTATGGATCGCGTCCTCGATCATGGCGCAGCAGCGGACGATACCTTCTTCACAGGAGGCATCCGCGTTCAGCAGCGGGGCACGCACGCCGCCCAGCTCGAGGCCCTGACGGCGCAGGGTCTCCTTGATGGCGGCATACATGTTGCAGCCCGTGGAGCACAGCGCGCCGATGATGTCATTGCAGGTATATTGCAGGCGCCTTGCCTGCTCCAGATCGCCGTGCTTTACGAGCTGATAGAGCTTCAGGTAGAGCTGGGGCATCGCGCCATAGGTGCCGCCGATGCCGCCGCAGGCCCCCATCACCAGACCGGAGACCAGCTGCTCATCCGGCCCATTGAAGACCACGAAGCCCTCGCCGCCGATGCTCTTCCAGGTCTGGATGTCCTGCACGGGCATGGAGGAGTTCTTCACGCCGATGACGCGCTCGTTCTTGAGCATCTCGCGCAGCAGGGGCGCGTCGAGCGCGACGCCGGCCAGCTGGGGGATGTTATAGATGATCATGTCTGTCCGCGGCGCGGCGGCGGAGATGTCGTTCCAATAGGCCGCGATGGCCTTGGGCGGCAGCTTGAAATAGATGGGCGGGATGGCGGCGACGGCGGCCACCCCCAGGCTCTCGGCATGGCGGGCCAGCGCCGCGCTGTCGCGGGTGTTGTTGCAGGCCACGTGGGCGATGACCGGGACTTGCCCGGCGACCTCCTCCATCACGGCCTCCAGCAGGAGCCTGCGCTCGGCCACGTCCAGATAGATGCACTCTCCCGAGGAGCCATTGACATAGAGCCCATCGACACCACAGTCGAGCAGGTAGCGGACAAGGCGGCGGGTGCGGGCGGGGCTCACGCTGCCGTCGTCCTCATAGCAGGCATACAGGGCGGGGAAGATCCCCTGATAGCGGTCGGTCTTCATCATCTTGCCTCCTGTCTGGTCACTGCTCCACATAGGCGGTGCGGAAGCCGATGGTGGCGCTGCCGTCATAGAAGCGGGGATTATAGAAATGCAGGGCGTTCAGTCCGGCGCGGTCGAGGCTGCCGGCCTTGCCGCCGCGCACGGCGATGCGCTCGCCATAGTTGCGGGCCACGAAGATGCCGTCCTCCGGCGCGCAGGTCTCGTCCGGGAAGAAGCCCAGGACCTGCGCGATGCGCGGGACCTTCAGCCCCTCCTCGGCCTTCAGGTCGCAGAAGCGGCACTCGACATAGGCCTGGTTGCCGTCGGTGTGCGGGCCGGTGTAGCTGCGGTGGTCGATCTGGGTGCGCAGGAGCGGCGCGCCGATCAGGTGGTCGCGCTCCTCGGCGTCACCGGGGACGAGGCCGTCGATCTTCATGCTGTCCAGCTCGCCGTGCGCGGCCAAGGCTCCGTTCAGCGAGACGGCCCGCCAGTAATGGCTGCCCGGCGCCAGCATGCCGGGATCGGAGAGCGCGGCGGTGTTCTGATCGATGATCTGGATCACGCCGTCCATCAGGCGCAGGCCGCCCACCCACTCGAACATATTGCCCACCAGGTCGGAGATGCCGGCGGGGCTGTGGTCGTGGTTCCAGGTGACCGGGCCGCTGCCGGCGGCGGTGCGCTGCACATCATAGACATCCATGCAGCTGGCGATGCCATGCTCCCAGGGCGCCGCGTGATAATGCCCGCGGTCGGTGTTGCCATGCGGCCGCGTGCCGTTGCGCTTGCTCCACTGGGCCACGGCCATCCATTCGGCGTTCGTCATCAGGTGCCAGCCGCGGCCCTTCTTCAGGGCAAAGGAGATGGCATCATCGAAGGTAAAGAACACGTGCGGATCCTTCATCGGCAGGGAGTAGGCCCGGCCATGGCTCACATGGTTCATGTATTTCGAGATCCACACGGTCTGCTTCACGGAGCCGTTCACGATGAAAGCCGGATGGATCGCCTTTTCATCGGTGCCATAGAGCTCGCCGAGCGTCATGAGCGGGATGCCGACCATGATGCTGGGCATGCCCAGGTCGTCATACAGCACGGTGTTCCCGCTGCCCAGGGCCTCCACCGCGCACTTCAGCTCATCGAAACGATCTTCCGGGAGATGAGGGGCGCGGTCAGCGCGCAGCTGCTCCACAGCCTCGGCGCACTTGGCGGCATAGCAGCCGGTCGCGTCCTTCTCCTCGGGCGTGGCGGCGGGACGTCCAAGCAGGTCGTTCGCTGCCTGCTGTTCCCGGGTCTTGCGCTCATCCGATACGATCTTGATGTCCATCTCGATCCAACTCCTCATAGCCGATCTTGCGTACGCGAAGACGGTCCAGGCAGAGCCTGTCGCCCTGGGTCCCCGCGCAATAGGAAAGAAGGACGCTGTTTCCGGTGGAAAGGATGCTCGTATAGCAGAAGCCGCTGTCTGGGTCGGTCTCCAGCAGGAGGAGCGGCCCGGGCGAGAGCGTGCTCCGGTCGACGAAGGCACAGGCCAGGGGCGTGCGGCCGCCGGTCCACAGCTCACCGACACGTTCGCTCCGTCCGTTGTAGAGCGGCACAGGATCCCAGACCGCCAACAGCCTTCCGTCCGGGAGCTCCTTGACCGACATGGGCGCGAGGGGGCTCGTGAAGGCCGAGGGCTCGGGCGATGTCCAGGTCATGCCGTCATCGAACGAGAAGGCCTGATATTGCCTGCCCAGATCGGTGCGGCACCAGCACCACAGCAGCCCGGGGCGGAGCTCCAGCAGGCCCGGCTCCTGCAGCCCGGAGGCGCAGGCCCGAAAGACAGGGAGCGCCACATAGCCGGGAGAACGCCGCCATGAGACGCCGTCATCATCAGAGAAGAAGAAGACGGCGCGGCTGCGGCTGTCGAAGTGGACCGTACCGCCCTCGGACAGGGTGCTCTCATGCTGCGCCGCGGGGATGATGATCCTGCCGCTCGCCAGTTGGATGACCCGGTCATTATCGACCACATAGTAGCCGGCCAGGGGCATGCAGCAGACGGGAGCGCTCCAGGTGAGGCCTTCATCATAGGAGCGCATCAGGTGCATCCGCAGGTCGGTCCCGCTCCGGCGGAGGAGGAAGAAAAGGCCGATGCTCATGTCCCGCATCCGCAGAAGGGAGACCGACATCGTGTTCATCGCGCCCACCGAGCGGTGATCGAGCACGGTGCCAATCGGCTGGAAGCTCTCGCCGCCGTCGTCCGAGCGCATGGCAAAAAGATCGGCGCCGGCATCATCGGCATCGGTCCCGCCGCGGTAATGTGTATAGACGAAGAGGATCCCGCCGTCCCGCAGGGGCAGCATGGCTCCTTCACTGTTCCTTGGGCTGTCGCTTCGAGGAGCGAGCTCAAGCACGATCCGACCCGGCAATCATCGTCACCTCCGGGCAAGCTGATAGGAAAGCGTCTGTCGATATTATAGAGGCGCGGAGGGAAGACGTCAAGCGCCGGGAGCAAGGGGGATGGCGTCAGTCGTCCATCAGCTCCACAAGGACGCTGTTCTGGATATCCATGCCGCGGCGGGTGAGGGACCAGCGATCACCGATATGGCGCAGCAGTCCCCGCGCCTCAAGGGAACGGAGGCGCGGCCCATAGCAGCTCTCGAGTGTCACACCGTGCATCGCGAGGAAGCCGCTCTCGCTGACGCCCTCATCCATCCGCAGGCCCAGCATCATCGTCTCGAAGCGCGCTTCGGCGAAGGAGATGGGCTCCTCCTCACGCTCCTGCCACGCGCCGCGGGAGACGAGATCGAGATAGGCGTCGATCGTGCGCGGATCGGTGCGGCGGACATAAGCGACGGAGGGCTCGCCCGGGAGCATCGACGCGGCGGAGGCGCCCAGCCCCAGGTAGGGGACCTGACGCCAATAGCCCACATTGTGCCGGCAGGCGTGGCCCGGCAGCGCGAAATTGCTGATCTCGTATTGCTGAAAGCCATGGGCCGCGAGGGTGGCGATCGCGTCGTCATACATGGCGCGCTCCACTTCCTCATCGGGGAGGGAGAGCGAGCCATCCTCGAGCCGGGCGAGGAGCGGTGTGCCTTCCTCAGGGATGAGGCCATAGCAGCTCAGATGCTGCGGCGACAGGGAAAGGGCCGCCGTCAGCGTCTCATGCCACTGTGCCGCCGTCTGCCCCGGAAGGCCGAACATCAGATCCAGCGAGACCTCACGGATGCCCGCGGCGCGGGCCAGGCGGACAGAAGCCTCCACCTGCTCGAAGGTGTGGATCCGCCCGAGCGTTTTCAGGAGACAGGGCTGGAGCGCCTGCATGCCCATCGAGAGCCTGTTGACGCCGCAGGCCACCGCGACGTCCAGCCAAGCAGCCGTGAGCGTGCCGGGGTTCGCTTCGGTGGTGAACTCGCACCTGGGCGCGAGCGGCAGCAGCGAGGTGACGCCGCAGAGCAGCCTTTCGAGGAGCGCGGGCGGAAGGGTGGAGGGCGTGCCGCCGCCCAGGAAGACGGTGTCCATCCGCGGCGCGCCGAGCATCCGGGCTTCGTGGAGCGCCTCGGTCAGCACCGCGTCGACATAGGCAGGCATCCGATCCTCCCGGCCGGCCCAGGAGGCGAAGTCACAGTAGGCGCATTTGCTGCGGCAGAAGGGGACATGGATATAGAGCTCCAGGAAGATCGCCTCCTCTATCCAAAGAGAGCCGGAGCAAGAGGCTGCTCCGGCATCTGATCAGGGCAAGACAGGCTCATGGAGATAGTCGGCGCAGGCCTCGGGCATCGCAAGGTTCAGCACCCGCAGTCCCTGGTCCAGCGCGTGGTCGACGGTGGAGAGCGTGCCGCCCTTGGTATGCTTCAGCCAGCAGACGCACAGGCTCGAGCGGTCGACCATGTGGCGGTTGCGCACGATCATGCAGCCGTTGAAATAATGGCGGCAGAGCACGCGGACCTCATCGGCCTGGAAGAGGATGCGCTCCTGGCGCTCCACCTGGTCGGCGGGCCAGCGGCGGGTCTGCTCGGTGCAGGGGATGACCATGATCAGCCGCGCGTCGGGATGGGCAGCCTGGAGCCGCAGCACATGCTCGGCGGCCAGCAGGTCGAAGCCCAGCGCGCCGCCGTCCATGAAGCGGCGGTAGCCGGCGGCATAGGCCTTCTATAGCAGAGCGCCCAGCAGGGGAGACATCGTCTCGGCCTCCTCCGCCGTCACGTCCCTGTGGCCTGTGAAGCAGAGCGTCTGGGCACGGAGGGCGGGATCGTCGGGCCAGCGGCTCAGGAATCCATCTTCAGCACGGCGAGGAAGGCTTCGCTGGGTACCTGCACTGTGCCAAACTGGCGCATGCGCTTCTTGCCTTCCTTCTGCTTTTCCAGCAGCTTCTTCTTGCGGGTGATGTCGCCGCCATAGCACTTGGCCAGCACGTCCTTTCGCATGGCTTTCACGGTCTCGCGGGCGATGATCTTGCCGCCGATGGCCGCCTGGATCGGGATCTAGAACTGCTGGCGCGGGATGACGTCCTTCAGCTTCTCGCACAGCGAGCGGCCGCGCTCATAGGCCTTGTCGCGGTGCACGATCATGGAGAAGGCATCGCAGATCTAACCGTTGAGCAGGATGTCCAGCTTCACCAGGTCGCTCTCACGGTAGTCCTTCAGCTCATAGTCGAAGGAGGCGTAGCCGCGGCTGCGGCTCTTGATGGTATCGAAGAAATCGAAGATGATCTCATTCAGCGGCAGCTCATAGCTCAGCTTCATGCGGCTGCCCTCATACTGCATATCGAGGAACACGCCGCGCTTCTCACGGCACAGGTCCTGGATGGTGCCCACGCTGTCCTGCGGCGTATAGATCTCGGCCGCGACGAAAGGCTCCTCCATCATCGTGATCTCGTTGATCGAGGGCAGCTTGGTGGGATTGTCCACGTCCACCAGGGTGCCGTCGGTCTTCGTCACATGATAGATGACGCCGGGGGTGGTGGTCACCAGGTCCAGGTCGAACTCGCGCTCCAGACGGGCGGTGATCACGTCCATGTGCAAAAGGCCCAGGAAGCCGGCGCGGAAGCCGTAGCCCAGCGCCACCGAGGTCTCGGGCTCGAAGGTGAGGGAGGCGTCGTTCATGCGCAGCTTCTCCAGCGCGTCGCGCAGCGCGGGATAATCGGCACCGTCGGCGGGGTAGATGCCGCAGAAGACCATGGGCGTCACCTGCTTGTAGCCGGGCAGCGGCTCGGCGGCGGGAAGCGCCGCGTCGGTGATCGTATCGCCCACGCGGGTGTCGCGCACGTCCTTGATGGACGCGGCCACATAGCCCACATCACCGGGCAGGAGCAGATCACCGGTGTGGTAGCCGGGGTCGAAGGTGCCCACCTCCACCACATCGAACTCGCCGCCGGTGGCCATCAGGTGCATGCGGATGCCGGCCTTCAGGCAGCCCTGCATCACGCGCACGAAGCAGATGGCGCCGCGGTAATTGTCATAAAAGGCATCGAAGATCAGGGCCTGCAGCGGCGCGTCGGGCTTGCCCTTGGGCGCGGGGATATACTTGACGATGGCCTCCAGCACGTCCTCGATGTTCAGGCCGGTCTTGGCCGAGATGCAGGGAGCATAGCTGGCGTCCAGACCGATGACGTCCTCGATCTATGCCCGCACCTGCTCCGGCTGGGCGCTGGGCAGGTCGATCTTGTTGATGACGGGGATGATCTAAAGATCGTGGTCCAAGGCCATATAGCAGTTGGCGAGCGTCTGGGCCTCGATGCCCTGGGTCGCGTCGACCACGAGCAGGGCGCCCTCGCAGGCCGCCAGCGCGCGGCTCACCTCATAGGTGAAGTCGACATGGCCGGGCGTGTCGATCAGGTTCAGGGTATAGGTCTTGCCGTCCTTTGCCTTGTACTGCATGCGCACGGCCTTGCTCTTGATGGTGATGCCGCGCTCACGCTCCAGCTCCATGCTGTCCAGGATCTGCTCGACCATCTCGCGATGCTCGAATACGCCGGTCGTCTACAGCAGGCGGTCGGCGAGGGTGCTCTTGCCATGGTCGATATGGGCGATGATGCAGAAGTTGCGGATCAGCGACAGTCTTTCCTCGTCCAAGGGAAGCTACCTCCGTTCGATGGGATCATTTGGCCTTGGCGCCCAGCTTGTTCTCCTTGCCATGCAGCAGACGGCCGATGTTGGCGTGGTGGCGCCAGATGCAGATGCCCGCCAGCACCAGCGTCCAGAGGATGGTGATCAGATCGCCGTGGGCGAACCAGGTGATGCCCAGCAGCGCGAACAGCGTGACCATCGTCATGGAGCCGAGCGAGACATAGCGGGTGATGGCGATGAGCGTGAGGGTGATGACGAAGCAGATGATGGCCGGGACAGGGAAGTTGATGAGCATCACGCCGCAGGAGCAGGCGACGCCCTTGCCTCCCTTGAAGCCGAAGAAGCAGGGCCAGTTGTGCCCCAGGATGACGGTGACGCCCGCGAGCATCATGCCATAATGCATGGTGCCCTCCGCGGCGCCCCGGTCGACGAGCAGATAACCGATGGCACAGGCGACGAGCGCCTTGATCGCGTCGCCCCAGAAGACGATGAGGCCGCGCTTGACGCCCATCACACGCAGCGCGTTGGTGGCGCCGGTGCTCTTGCTGCCCACGGTATGCAGGTCGGGGCCGCCGGTCTTGCGGGCCACGATGATGCCCGTGGAGATGGAACCCAGAAGATAACCGATGACAGCGGCAAGGATGTACCGTATGACGATCATGGACGGTCCTCCTTCTTCTTTTCGCGCATGATGAACCGCACGGGCGAGCCCGTGAAGTCGAAGGTCTTGCGGAAATAGTTCTCCAGATAGCGCTGATAAGAGAAATGCATCAGCTTCTCGTCGTTCACGAAGAAGATGAAGGTGGGCGGGCACACGGTGTGCTGCGTCACATAATAGATCTTGAGGCGGCGGCCGGACTGCGCCGGGGGCTGAAGGTCGGCGGTGGCGTCGGCCAGCACATCGTTCAGCATGCCGGTGGGGATGCGCTTGCAGGCCTGGGCCCACACGACGTCCACCTGCTCCAGCAGGGTGTTCACGCGCTGGCCGGTCTTGGCGGATAAGAAGAGCACGGGCGCGTAGTCCATGAACTTCAGGCCGTCGAGCACCTTCTTGCGATAATCCTCCAAGGTGCCGGTCTCCTTCTCGATGGCATCCCACTTGTTGACGATCACGATGACGGCCTTGCCCTCATCATGGATGATGCCCGCGATCTTCGTGTCCTGCTCGGTCACGCCGTCGTTGGCGTCGATGAGGAGCAGCGCCACATCGCAGCGCTGGATGGCGGCGATGGAGCGCAGCACGGAGTACTTCTCCAGGCTGGCCTCCTCCACCGCGCTCTTGCGGCGGATGCCGGCGGTGTCGATGATGTTGTAGCGGGTACCGTCTCGGGAGGTGAAGAGCGTGTCGATCGCGTCACGGGTCGTGCCCGCGATATCGCTGACCATGGAGCGCTCCTGGCCCAGCAGGCGGTTGACTAGGGAGGACTTGCCCACATTGGGGCGGCCGACCACGGCCAGCTGGATCACGTGCTGCTCATCCTCGGGGTCGGGCTCGACCTCCTCGGGGAAATGGCTGCAGATGGCCTCGAGCAGGTCGCCCAGGCCCATCATGTTCACGGCGCTGATGGCGATGGGGTCGCCCAGGCCCAGCTCATAGAACTCATACATGGCGTCCTGCTGGCTGATGTGGTCGATCTTGTTGACCACCAGCAGCAGGGGCTTCTTCGTCTTGCGGAGCAGGTCGGCGACCTCGCGGTCATCGTCGGTCAGGCCGTCGCGTCCATCGGTGAAGAAGCAGATGACATCGGCCGTGTCCATGGCGATCTCGGCCTGGTGACGCATCTGCGAGAGCAGCACGTCCTCCGATCGGGGATCGATGCCGCCGGTGTCGATCATGGTGAAGCGGCGCCCCTGCCACTCGGCGTCGCAGTAGACGCGGTCGCGGGTCACACCGGGCGTGTCCTCCACGATGGAGATCCTGCGTCCGGCAATCTTATTGAAGAACGTCGACTTGCCCACATTGGGGCGGCCGACGATGGCAACGATGGGTCTTGCCATGGGTCTTTATCCCTCCGATCCACTGATGGCGCGCCAGAAGGCCTCTCCGCCCGTTGCGGTGATCCGCAGGGGAGCCGGAAGACGGCGGCGCGCCTCCTCGACGGTCATGTCGTCGAGGAACATATCTCCTTCGGCCCGGATCATATCCCGCACGATAAGGATCTCATCGCAGACAGCGTCCTGCAGCTGCGCCACAAGGTCCTGCCCGGTGATGAGGCCGGACACCGTGACGGACGGGCCGAAGAAATGGTTGATGATAGGCCGGACCTCGACCGTGGTCCCGCGGGGCGCGAGGCGGTCGCACTGCTCCTGCAGGAACGCGGCCACCGAGGTGCCGCAGGCGACGATCAGATGCCGGGGAGGCGTCTCCTCCACAGGCAGATCCTCGGCCGCGTATTGCAGGTCGGTCTCGAACATGCGCAGCATCCCCACGCCATTCTCGATCTGCGGATAGTCCTCATAGCTCTCGTCGCTCGGGAGCGGGAGCCGGGAAAGACAATAGAACTCATCGGAGGGGAACACGAAGCGTGTGCCCAGCTCCTTCAGGCAATCGCTCTGCAGCTTCTCGGCCAGATGGACGAGCTCAGTGGCGGTCTCGCGGTCATAGGGCGGGATCGTGTCCAGCCCCTCACGATACTTCGTGAGGCCGACCGGCACGAGCGCCACAGACTGCGCATAGGGATGCAGCGACTTCAGGTCCCGCACCGTGCGCTCCAGGGCCGGGCCGTCGTTCCAACCGGGGCAGAGCACCACCTGGCAATGGAAGCGGAGCCCATGCTCGGCCAGCATGCGGAGGCGATCCATCAGCAGACCGGCATGCGGGTTCCTGAGCATGCGGCAGCGCAGCTCAGGGTCGGTGGTGTGGACCGAGATATAGAGCGGGCTCACGCGCCGCCGGATGATGCGGTCCAGCTCCCGGTCGGAGATGTTCGTCATGGTGATGTAGTTGCCCATCATCAGCGACAGGCGCCAGTCATCGTCCTTGACGTAGAGGGTATCCCGCATCCCGGGCGGCATCTGGTCGATGAAGCAGAAGATGCAGTGGTTCGCGCAGGGACGCGGGCTAGAGATGATCGTCTGGTCCAGCGTGAGGCCGAGCGGCTCCCAATCCTGCTTCCGCACACGGAGCGTGGCCGTGGTGCCATCGGCACGCAGGACTTCCATCGGGAAGGCGGTGTCCGCTGTCAGCGCCTGATAATCGATCTGGTCGATGATGGGCTCGCCGGCGATGGTCAAGAGCGTATCCCCGGCCCGGAGACCGAGGCGGGCCGCGATGGAGCCCGGCTGCACATGGGTGATCTTGCTGGGCATCGCGCTGCCTCCTTTCCGGAAGGGATACGCCGCGGGCAAACTCATCCATCTACTATGATACGCAGAACCGCTGAAAAGTCAAGGTCGGCGGGCCGCCGCGGAGGCATGGCAGGCTCCACCCCGGGGCGACGTTCACACATGGATCGTGTCCAGATAACGGCGGAGCTCCGCGGGCCAGTCGGTCTGGATGACGCGCGCGCCGTGGCGGATGAGCCAGCCCCAGCCCTCGTCGGGAGAACGGGTCATGGAGACCGTGTCGTCATGACCCGCCGACATATCGATCCCGCGGCCGAGGGAGAGCGCGTTGACCCAAAGGCGGATCCCGCGCTCCTCCAGTGAGCGAACGAACGAGGGCGAGATGAGCCGGTCGTCCTCGCCGGTCAGGAAGACCTCCACGATCGGGATCCTCAGCTCCTTCGGCAGCGCCTAGAGCTGGGCGAGCTCGGCGTCGCAGGTGACGATCGGGATGAACTGCGGGCGCCAGTCCCTGCGTCGGGCCCAGGCGACCGCGTCGGCATAGGGCACGCGCCCTTTGATGAGGGCCTGGTCCTCCATGCCGTAGGCCGCCACGCGGTCATAGACCCGGTCGATGAAATGCCAGCACTGATCTAAATTGATCATGCAGCGGCCCCGGAGCGTGGGCAGGAGCTCATCGAGCGTGTTGATATGCGTCCCGGAAGGCTCGCCGATCACGTTCAGCAGCTGCGGCCGGCGCAGTTCATCATAGGTATAGTTGCCCACGGGACCGGGGAGGCGGAGCAGCCGCTCCGGGCTCTCGTCATGGAAGAGGATGAGCACGTCATCCTTCGTGCGCCGGATGTCGGTCTCCACGATGTCGGCGCCGCAGCACAGGGCGGCCTCGAAGGCGGGCAGCGTGTTCTCGACGATGTTGCCGCCGAAGCGGCCGCGATGGGCGGCGATGAGGACCTTTTCCATAAGAGCATGTCCTTTCTGTAAGCGTTGGATGACGATATCATAGCACGATCGTATGAAAAAGGTGACAGGATCTTCATATCCAGTTCATCATCGCGCGATAGCATGGCATCGTACAAAGGAGGCTGATCCCATGCACGAGACCGATCCCAAAAGAAGGAAGTCGCGCTATGTGACGGTCTATATCCTCATCATGGCCGCGCTCCTGATCCTCAATCTGATCCTGATCCCCAACCTCTTCGGCAACAAGGTGACCAGTGTCGATTATGGCACCTTCCTGGATATGCTGGAATCGAAGAATTTGACGCTGGTCCAGCTGGAGGACCAGGTCATCTACTTCATGGACAAGGACGGGAAGGCCTACTCGGTCAACAGCATCTCGCAGGACTACAACATCGTGGAGCGGCTGCGCTCCTCGGGCGTGGCCTTCGGGCGTGTGTATCAGCAGACCTCCGCGCTCGAGACGTTCCTGCTGGAGTGGCTGCTGCCCATGGGCTCCATGATCCTGATCGGCTATCTGCTCATGCGCTGGATGACCAAGAAGATGGCCGGCGGCATGGGCGGCGGCGCCAACTCGATGATGTTCGGCGGCAAGTCCGGCGCCAAGCAATATGTGGTGGACGAGTCCGCGTCCATCCGCTTCAGCGATGTGGCGGGCGAGGATGAGGCCAAGGAGGCCCTGCAGTAGATCGTCGACTTCCTGCACGAGCCCAAGAAATATGAGGCCATCGGCGCCCGGATGCCCAAAGGCGCGCTGCTCGTGGGCCCTCCCGGCACCGGCAAGACGCTGCTGGCGCGGGCTGTGGCGGGCGAGGCGCATGTGCCCTTCTTCTCGATCGCGGGCTCGGAGTTCGTGGAGATGTTCGTGGGCATGGGCGCCAGCAAGGTGCGTGACCTGTTCAAGCAGGCGGCTGAGAAGGCGCCCTGCATCGTGTTCATCGATGAGATCGACACCATCGGCAAGCGGCGCGACGCGGGCAGCGCGATCGGCGGCAACGACGAGCGTGAGCAGACCCTGAACCAGCTGCTGACGGAGATGGATGGCTTCGACGCGACGAAGGGCGTCGTGATCCTGGCGGCCACGAACCGGCCTGACTCCCTGGATCCCGCGCTGCTGCGCCCCGGCCGCTTCGACCGCCGCGTGCCGGTGGAGCTGCCCGACCTGAAGGGCCGCGAGAGCATCCTGAAGCTCCACGCCGCGAAGGTGAAGATGGAGCCCATGTGCGACCTGAACGTGATCGCCCGCATGACGAGCGGTGCCTCGGGCGCCGAGCTGGCGAACATCATCAACGAGGCGGCCCTGGGCGCGGTGCGCCACAGCCGCTCGAAGGTGACCCAGGCGGATCTGCAGGAGGCCGTGGATACGATCCTGGCCGGCGCGCAGAAGAAGAACGCGATCCTCTCCGAGAAGGAGAAGTCCATCGTGGCGTACCATGAGGTCGGCCATGCGCTGGTGGCGGCGCTGCAGAGCCATTCCGCCCCTGTGCAGAAGATCACCATCGTGCCCCGCACCAGCGGCGCGCTGGGCTTCACCATGCAGGTGGAGGAGGGCGACCACAGCCTGATGAGCAAGGAAGAGATGCTGGCCAAGATCGCCACGCTGACCGGCGGCCGCGCGGCGGAGGAGCTCATCTTCGGCTCGGTGACCACAGGCGCGAGCAATGATATAGAGCAGGCGACCCGCCTGGCCCGTGCCATGGTGACGCGCTACGGCATGACGGACGACTTCGATATGGTGGCCCTGGAGACGGTGAACAATGTCTACCTGGGCGGCGACACCTCCCTGGCCTGCAGCAGCCAAACGGCCGCGACCATCGACGCGAAGGTGGTGGCCATCGTGAAGGAGCAGCACGCCAAGGCGCTGTCCCTGCTGAACGGGAACAAGGAGAAGCTGGGCGAGATCGCGCAGTATCTCTACGACCGCGAGACCATCACAGGCGAGGAGTTCATGCAGCTCCTGGGCGCCTGAAACGGATCCGATAAAAAGAGCGGCGAGAGCCTTCATTCAGGCCTCGCCGCTCTTTTCTATGTTCAGTGGGTGAGGAGCATCCTGTCGTTGTCGAGCTGCTTGCCGCTGCTGCCGGAATACCGTGAGAGCAGATCCTCCACCTTCATCCCGCGGCGCTCCTCTCCGGAGACATCCAGGATGACGCGTCCGGCGTCCATCATGATGGTGCGGGTGCCCACCGTCAGGGCCTGGCCCATGTTGTGGGTGATCATCATGGTCGGGACCTTCTGTTCGCGCACGATGCGGATGGTGACCTCCAGCACCTTCTGTGCGGTGGCCGGGTCCAGGGCGGCGGTGTGCTCGTCCAGCAGGAGCAGCTTGGGCTGGGCGATGGTGGCCATCAGCAGCGTCATGGCCTGGCGCTGCCCGCCGGAGAGCAGGCCGACCTTCATCTTCATGCGGTCCTCCAGGCCCATGTCGAGATCGGCGAGACGGTCCCGAAGGGCGGCGATGTCCTTCCTCTGCACAGCGCGGGCCAGTGGGAAACGGAAGGAGCGGCACCAGGCCAGGCACAGGTTCTCCTCGATGGTCAGGTCCGGCGCGGTGCCCTTCATCGGGTCCTGGAACACGATGCCGATGTGCAGGGCACGCTGGTGGTCCTTCATGAAGGTGATGTCGCGTCCGTCGAGGCGGATACGGCCGCTGTCCGGCAGGAAGGCGCCCACGATGGCGTTGAAGAGGGTGGACTTGCCCGCGCCGTTGGAGCCGAGGATCGTGATGAAGTCCTCGTCCTCCACCTTCAGGTCCACATGGTCGAGGGCCACATGCTCGTTGACGGTGCCGGCCCCGAAGGTCTTGCACAGCTTCCTGATCTCAAGCATCGTTCTCATCCTCCTCTGCGGCGGCCCGGATGGCGGCCCTTCTGGCGCGTTCCTTGCGGATGAAGGCCTGCATGGTGGGGATGGCGAGCGCAATGCCCACGATGACGGCCGAGATGAAGCGCAGGAAGTAGGAGGGCAGGATGTCCAGCGACAGGGCCAGCGAGATGAAGAAACGATAGATGATGGAGCCGATGACGGCGGAGAGGAAGCCGAGCGTCACACCGCGGCGGCCGAAGAGCGCCTCGCCGATGATGACAGAGGCCAGACCGACCACCAGGATGCCCACACCGCTGTTCACATCGCCGTAGCCCTGGGACTGGGCGATGATGGCGCCTGATAGGCCGATGCACGCGTTCGACACGGCGATGCCGACCACGCGGGTGCGGCTGGCATTGATGGAGGAGGAACGCACCATGGCCTCGTTGTTGCCCGTGGCGCGGATGCACAGGCCGATGTGGGTGCGGAAGAACCAGATGAGGACCAAGAGCGTCAGGACCGCCAGGGCCAGCGCCACGCCGGTCTCGATGAGCTCCTTATACAGGCTGACCTTTGCCCAGAGCTCGGGATCGGCGCGCTTGTTGGCTGTGGGCAGGAGGCTGAAGAGCTGCTTGAAGAGCGAGGCGGGGATGTTCACGTTCGGCGCGGAGCCCATGATGAGCAGGTCGATGGAGTAGGAGCCGCTCATGGTGAGGATGCCGGCCAGGATCGGGTGGACGCCCACGCGCGTCTGCAGTTCACCGGTGATCACGCCGGCCAGCGCGCCGACCAGCATGCCGAGCAGCAGCCCCAGCCAGGGATGGCCCGCCACGCTGACCATGGTGGACACGCAGATGCCCAGGGTGAAGGAGCCCTCCGCCGTCAGGTCGGGGGTGTCCAGGATCCTGAAGCTGATATAGACGCCCATCGCCAGCAGACCGTACATCAGGCCGGACTGGAGCGCGCCGAACAAGACCGTCATGCGGATGCCTCCTGCAGATCATGATGGAAGGAAGAGCTCCCGGCCCCTCCGCGCGGGAAGGACCGGGAGAGGGAAGGTCACTCGTAGAGCACAGCGCTCGCGAGCACCTCGTCGCTCAGCTCTACGCCGATCATCTCGGCGGTGGTGGTGTTGATGTAGGTGGTGAAGGTATCGACCACGACAGAGGGGATCTCCTCGATGGGCGTGCCCTTCAGGTAACGGTCGACCATGTCCGCGGTGGCAGCGCCGATGTCGGAGTCCTTGATGGAGATGGTGGCGAAGGCGCCGTCCTTGGGCATCACGGCGGAGGAGCCGTAGACGGGGATGCCTGCGTTGCGGGTCAGCTCGGCCAGGGTGGCCATGGCGGTCTGCACGACGGAGTCATTGGGCACGAAGATGGCGTCCACACCGGCCTCGATGAGGTATTCGGTGGCCTGCTGCACATCGGAGGAGGTGGTCACGGTGCGCTCGATGTAGGTGTAGCCGTTGGCTTCGAGATATTCCTTCGCCTGGCCGGCGGTGGTCACGGAATTGACCTCGCTGGTGCAGTAGATGACGCCGAAGGTCTTGCAGCCGGGAGTCAGCTGCTCGCACAGCTCGAAGTTGGCGCTGATCGGGATGGCATTGCTGGTGCCGGTGGCGTTGCGGTCGGGCGTGGCCATATCGGTCAGGATGCCGGCGCCTACGGGGTTGGACACGGAGATGAAGAAGACGGGCGTGCCGCTCTCCTTGTTGACCATGGCCTGGGTGGGAGGCGTGGCGATGGTCACGACCAGGTCCATGCCGTTGTCGATCATGGTGTCACAGATGCTGGCCAGCACATCGGCCTGGCCCTGGGCGTTGCGGTAGTCATAGGTCACGGCATCCTCGCCATAGCCGAGCTCGGCCATGCGGGCCAGGAAGCCCTCGCGCATGTCGGTGAAGGCGCTGTTGTCGGCCATCTGCACGATGCCGATCTGGATGGAGTCGGCCAGGGAGGCGGAGCAGAGCGCGAGGACGAGGAGCAGGGACAGGACGATGGCAGTGAGCTTCTTCATGGTGATACCTTCCTTTCTGTCGATGGGGATAGAGCGACAGCGTCCCCTGTACGGAGGGTACGCGGCTGGAGCGCCATCGATGAGAGGCCGTGGGATGAAAAAACACACCTGCCCTTATCTCAAGGACAGGTGTGTAGATCACATCTGTGGTGCCACCTTGATGAACGGAAGATCCGTCCTCTCATCCGGATGCCGACACATCCGCTGCTCTGTAACGCGAACATCGCGTCGTGCGATACTTTGCGGTCCGCCGCATTTCGGCACGCCCTCAGCGGTCCATTTGCCGACCCGCTCACTGCCGGTTTCCAGCTGCCCCGGCTCTCTGGATGCTGCGCTGTCGGTTTGACTTCCGCTTCAACGGTTTATTGCACTATAGCATGGAAGCGGGGCGGCGTCAAGTGCGCGGATCGTATTTCGATCGTATTTTGGAGCCTCACATCTGCAGCGCGATGCCCACCACCGCGCCGACCAGGATGAAGAGGATCGGATGCAGCTTCTTCGTCTTCTTCCACTGGGTGCCGAAGGCCAGCACGGCAAAGAGCGCGATGGCGACCCAGTCCAGCCGCCCGAGGAAAGTTTCTGCTTCGGTGCGCAGCAGCGCGATCTTGAGCACGGAGCAGCCGGCCGCGGCGATGAGGCCCGTGACCGCGGGGCGCATGACCGCGAACATGTTGCGTACCAGCCGGTTGCTCTTATACTTGTCGAGCATCCGGGCGATGACCATGATGATGATGAGCGAGGGGAGCACCAGGCTGAGGGTGGTGGCCAGCCCGCCCAGGATGCCCGCGGTGGTATAGCCCACATAGGTCGACATGTTCACGCCGATGGGGCCGGGCGTGGACTCGGAGACGGCGATCATGTTCGCCAGCTCCTCCAGGGTGAACCAGCCATACCTGGCCTGGATCTCGCTGAGGAAGGGGAGCGTGGCCAGCCCGCCGCCCACGGCGAAGAGGCCGGTCTTGAAGAACTCGAGGCACATGGTGAGGAAGGTGGACATCACTTCTTCGCCTCCTTCCGATCGGCCATCCGGTCGAGCGGCTTGCCGAACACGAAGCTGAGCAGGATGCAGGCGATGATGACCCACACTGGGCTCAGGTCCAGCACGGCCACGATGAGGAAGGCCGCGACGGCGGCGAAGATCTGCCAGGGCTGCTTCACGCTGCCCTTTGCCAGCTTGATGACGCTGGACAGGATGAGCGCGCAGACCGCCACGCGGATGCCCGCGAAGGCGTGCTGCACCCAGGTGATGTCCATGAAGTTCTTCAGCAGGGCCGCGATGACGGTGATGATGATGAGCGAGGGCGAGATGACGCCCAGGGTGGCCGCGATGCCGCCCGCGACGCCGCGCTGCTTATAGCCCACGAAGGTGGCGGTGTTCACGGCGATGATGCCGGGCGTGCACTGACCGATGGCAAAATAGTCCAGGATCTCGTCTCGGGTGGCCCACCCATGCTTCTCCACGATCTCACGTTCCAGCATGGGCAGCATGGCGTAGCCACCGCCGAACGTGAGCCCGCCGATGGTAAAGAACGACTTATACAGGTCCCAGAGCTCCTTCATGGGATCTCCTCCTTGCGCTGTGACCGCGGGTCTCCCGCGGAGGCTGGCACCATGATACAGCATCGAGACATAAAATACAAGCGGGAACGTCACCGCCGGATGGCCCGCGCGCTTGACCTGCGCTGTCCCTTCTGATAAAATAGGCCTGCTGTCAAGGAGGATGGGTATGAGGACGGTACGTTTCGCGCTGCGCTATGTGAGGAAGCACTGGCTGGCTTATCTGCTGGGCATCGCCTCGCTGATCATCGTGGATATGAGCATCCTGTATATCCCGCAGTTCACGGGCATGATCACGGACGGGCTCGCGGAGCATTCGATGGTCATGGCGGACGTCCTGCGCCTGCTGGGCTCCATCCTGGCCGTGGGCTGTGTGGTGATGCTCGGGCGGTTCGGCTGGCGCTTCTTCCTCTTCGGCGCGAGCAGGACGATCGAGAAGGAGCTGCGCAACGACCTGTTCGCGCACTTGTAGCTCCTCTCGATGGACTACATGCACCGCAACAAGACCGGCGACCTGATGTCCCGCTTCACCAACGACATGGGCGCGGTGCGCAACCTTCTGGGCATGACGGTCATCACCACGATCGACGCCTCGGTCGAGCTGGTGCTGGTGCTCACGAAGATGATGCAGTATGTGTCGGTGCGCCTCACGCTGGTGGCGGTGGCGCCGATGGTGCTCATCATCTTCGGCGATATCTTTTACGGCAAGGCGATGCATCGGCGCTTCCGTGAGAAGCAGGAGGCCTTCTCCGACCTGACCGACCAGGTGCAGGAGGCCGTGAGCGGCATCCGCGTGATCAAGGCCTTCGTGCAGGAACGCAAGGAGCTGGCGGCCTTCGCCCTGGCCGATCTTCGCTGCAAGGAGAAGAACCTGGGCGTGGTGAAGCTGCAGGCGCTCTTCATGCCTCTGCTGGACATGATCGTGGGCACCTCCAGCCTGCTCACCCTGCTCTATGGCGGCTACCTGGCCATCCAGGGCGAGATCACACTGGGCCAGTTCGTGGCCTTCAACAGCTATATCGGCATGCTGGTGTGGCCCATGATCGCGGTGGGCGAGGCCATCACCAATGTGAGCCAGGGCCTGGCCAGCCTGGGACGCATCGTGCAGGTGTTCGACGCGGTGCCCTCCATCACCGATACGCCGGAGTGTGACCACAGCGTCACGGAGCTGAAGGGCTGCATCGAGCTGGACCGGCTCACGTTCGCCTATCCCGACCGGCCAGGCCGGGTCATGCTGGATGATGTGACGCTGGAGGTGCCCGCGGGCTCCAGCCTGGCCATCCTGGGCCGGACGGGCTCCGGCAAGACGACCCTCTCCAGCCTGCTGCTTCGCCTGTATGACTGCGGCGAGGGCATGCTGCGCATCGATGGGCGGCCGATCCGGCAGATCCCGCTCTCCACGCTGCGCCGGCAGATCGCCTATGTGCCGCAGGACAACTTCCTTTTCTCCGATACCATCGGCCACAACATCGGCTTCGGCGTGGATGACGCCACGCAGGAGCAGATCGAGCGGGCGGCGAAGGCGGCCTGCATCCACGACGACATCATGGGCTTCCCCAAGGGCTATGAGACCGTGATCGGCGAGCGCGGCGCGACCATCTCGGGCGGGCAGAAGCAGAGGACCTCCATCGCCCGCGCGCTGCTCAAGGACGCGCCGATCCTGATCCTGGACGACGCGCTCTCCGCCGTGGATACGGACACGGAGGAGAGGATCCTGAACGAGCTGCACCGGGTGCGGCAGGGCAAGACGACCGTGATCATCGCGCACAGGACCTCCACGCTGCAGACCTGCGACCGCATCCTGGTGCTGGACGAGGGCCGCGCCGCCGAGTACGGCACACACGAGGAGCTGATGGCCCTGGGCGGCATCTATCACAGCATCTGGGAGAAGCAGCAGCTCGAGCGTGAGCTGGGCGCGGAAGGGGGTGCCGCCGAATGAAGCTGTTCCATCGCACGCAGGAGGAGAACGATGTGCAGTATGAGGGCAACGCCCTGCTGCGCATGCTCTCCTATGTGAAGCCCTACTGGAAGCAGATGACAGCCTGCCTCCTGCTCGTCATCGCCATCACGGCGCTGGAGCTGTATAAGCCCATCCTGATCGGCGACGCGATCGACCGCTACATCACCCAGGAGACCGCGCCTCAGGAGGAGCTGATCGCGGAGGACGCCTCTCAGGAGACGGTCACGGAGAACAGAGCGATGCGCTTCGAGGGCATCCTGCGCGGCTCGGCGATGTATCTGCTGGTGCTGCTGCTGCTCTTCGTGTGCAACCGCTGCCAGTTCCTGCTGCTGCAGCGCACGGGGCAATCGATCATCTATGATATCCGCCTGCAGATCTTCGAGCACATCGAGTCGCTTTCGATGCGCTTCTTCGATACCACGCCGGTGGGCAAGATTGTGACCCGAGCGACCAACGACGCCGAGTCGGTGAACGATCTTTACGCGAACGTCATCGTGAACCTCTTCAAGAACCTGATGAAGATCGTGGGCCTGGCGGCGATGATGCTGGCCATCGATGTGAGGATGGCTCTGTGGTCCTTCGTGACGCTGCCCGTGGTCGTCGTGCTCACCTTCGTCTTCCGCAAGCTGGCGCGCAGGGCCTATCAGGCGACCTCCACCCGCAGGACGCACCTGAACACCTTCCTTTCGGAGCACATCAGCGGCATGAAGGTCATCCAGGTCTTCCGCCGTGAGAAGCAGAAGCATGCCGAGTTCTGCGTGAAGAGCGAGGACCTCTATCAGGCCTCCTGGAAGGAGATGATGGTGTTCGCGATCTTCCGCCCCATCATCTACTTCCTCTCCGTACTGGCGCTGGCCATCGTGCTGGGTGCCGGGGCGGACGGCGTGCTGGGCACCACGGTGACGCTGGGCACCCTGTATATCTTCGTGCAGTACATCCAGAACTTCTTCAACCCCATCGAGAACCTGGCGGAGCAGCTGAGCACGCTGGAGTCCGCCATCGCCTCGGCCGAGAAGATCTTCACGCTGCTGGATACGAAGCCCATCGTGCGCGATCCCGAGAGCCCGAAGCAGCTGAAGGACCTGCGCGGCCGCATCGAGTTCGACCATGTGTGGTTCGCGTATCAGGGCGAGGAGTGGGTGCTGAAGGACGTGTCCTTCGTCATCGAGCCGGGCCAGAAGGTGGCCTTCGTGGGCGCGACGGGCGCGGGCAAGTCGTCGATCCTCAATCTGATCGGCCGGTATTATGATGTCCAGCGCGGACGGATCACGATCGACGGCATCGATGTGCGCGACCTGGACCGCGAGCGGCTGCGCCGCGCCATCGGCCAGGTGCAGCAGGACGTGTTCATCTTCACCGGCGATATCCGCTCCAACATCCGTCTGCGCGATGAGACCATCACCGACGAACAGGTGGAGGCCGCGGCGCGTGAGGTGAACGCGGCCCGCTTCATCGAGCGACTGCCCGAGGGCTATGAGAGCCGTGTCTCCGAGCGCGGCGCCACCTTCTCGGCCGGACAGCGCCAGCTGCTCTCCTTCGCGCGGACCCTGGCCTACGATCCGCAGATCCTCATCCTGGATGAGGCCACCGCGAACATCGATACAGAGACCGAGCAATGGATCCAGGAGGCCATGGACCGCCTGATGCGCGGCCGGACCTCCATCATGGTGGCCCATCGCCTTTCCACCATCCAGCATGCCGATACCATCATGGTGATGCATAAGGGCCGTCTGTGTGAGCAGGGGACGCATCAGCAGCTGCTGGACCTGCACGGTATCTATCACAAGCTCTACCAGCTGCAGCTGCATGAGGAGATCGCCTGATCCGCTGCGGCCCCGAAGAAAGGAGGCATGAAGGATGTCACCGGTCCTTCTCACCCTGGCGGTCCTGCTGTTCCTGTGCATCCTGCTCAGCCATCTGGGCAAGAGGGTCGGCGTGCCCTCACTGCTGCTCTTCATCTGCCTGGGCATGCTCGCCTCCGTGTTCGACGTGGGGCGCGAGTACCGCAGCTTTTAGCTGGCGGACAACTTCAGCACCATCGGACTGATCTTCATCATGTTCTATGGCGGCTTCGGGACCAACTGGCAGCGCGCCCGGAGGAGCTTCCCCCAGGCGGCGCTGCTCTCCACGGTGGGCGTGGCGCTCACGGCCGCGCTGGTCATGCTCTTCTGCCATTTCGCGCTGAGGATGGGCTGGCTGCGCAGCCTGCTGATGGGGTCGGTCATCTCCTCGACGGACGCGGCCTCGGTGTTCAACATCCTGCGCTCGCGTCATCTGAACCTGCGCTACCATACCGCGCCCCTGCTGGAGCTGGAGAGCGGCTCCAACGACCCGACCGCCAATATCCTGGTGCTCTTCTCGCTCACGCTGCTGCGGGACCGCGGCGCGGGCGGAGAGGTGGTCGTGTTGCTGCTGGAGCAGTTCGGCTTCGGGCTGATCGTGGGCTTCGCGATGGCCGGCATCGTGGTGTGGGTGATGCAGCATGTGCCCACGGCGGGCGAGGGCTATGGCGTGATCTTCGTGATCGCGGCGGCGCTGGGCTCCTACGCGGCGGCCTCCTGCCTGGGCGGCAACGGCTACCTCTCGGTGTATATCACGGGCATCGTGATGGGCAACAGCGCCATCCCGGGACGCAAGGCGCTGGTGCATTTCTTTGACGGCATGACGGGCCTGATGCAGGTGCTCATCTTCTTCCTGCTGGGCCTCATCTCCACGCCGTCGATGCTGCTGCAGTGTGCCGGGACGGGCATCGTGGCGGCCCTGTTCCTCACCTTCATGGCGCGTCCCATCGTGGTCTTCGCGCTCCTGAAGCCCTTCCGCGCGCCGATCCGCCAGCGGCTGGTGGTCGAGTGGTGCGGCATGCGCGGGGCCTCGGCCGTCGTGTTCGCCATCGTGGCCGCGCTCGATCCGGCAACAGGCGCCGCTGTCGAGAGCCGGCTGTTCCATACGGTGTTCTTCATCGTCCTCTTCTCCATCCTGCTGCAGGGCAGCCTGATCCCCCTGGTCACGAAGAAGCTGGACATGATCGACGAGCATGATGATGTCATGCGGACCTTCTCCGACTGGTCGGATGAGACGGCGCTGGAGTTCATCCAGATCCCGATCGCGGCGGAGCATCCCTGGTGCGGTCATCTGCTGATGGAGATCAGGCCCTCGCTCATCCTGGGCGGAGGCCGCGTGGTGACCGTGGTGCGCGATGGGGTGCAGATCACGCCCCGGGGCTCGACCAGGATCCAGGCGGGGGACATCGTGGTGGCCAGCGGCGGCTCGGTGGATGGGCAGGCCTGGGGCACGCTGAACGAGCTGACGATCTCCCGCGGGCACGCCTGGGCCGGAAAGCATGTGAGCGAGCTGACACTGGATGAGGACAGCAGCCTGGTCGCGATCTATCGCGAGGGCAGCCTGCTCATCCCGGACGGAAGCACGCTCCTGTGCGCGGGGGACCGGGTGGTGATCAATGAGAACAGTGGTCCTCAGCCGAAGAAGGAAGAGCACAGGCTGGTGCGGCGTGCGCGTTCATTGACAGCGCGGGCCCGATCATGCTACAATGTTAAACGGAATACTATCGAAAGGCGGTCATGGCATGAGAAAGCTGGGGATGGCCCTGTGGATGGCACTGGTGCTGGCGGCGATCGCGCTGAGCGCGGCGATGGCGGAAATGACGGTCATCGTGACGCCGACGCCTGAGCCCACCGCGACCCCGATGCCCGAGGCCACGAACATCACGGCCGACTGTACCTTCAAGATCTCGTCGTCCGGCAAGAAGGCCGACCTGATGACGGACGGAAAATACACGACCAAATGGGAGAGCAACAAGACCAAGAACCCCAATGTCACGATCACCGCGCCCTCCGGCCGCCCGATCTATGGCCTCTATATCTGCCTGGCGACCATGCCGGAGAGCTATGAGATCCAGGTGGAGGACAGCGCCGGGAAATGGGTCAAGTACGCGGACGGTGACACGAACTACTACCATTCCTATGTGGCGATCCCCGAGGGCGCCGCGAAGGTGCGCCTGTATGTGACCTCCGACAAGAAGTTCACCCTGGGCATCAACGAGATCTATTGCCTGTCCCAGGGCTCGCTGCCCAGCTGGGTGCAGGTGTGGGAGCCCACGGTGGAGAACGCGGACATCCTCTTCTTTGCCACGCACCCCGATGACGAGTGGCTGTGGCTGGGCGGCGGCATCGCGACCTATGCGCTGGAGCAGAAGCGCAGCGTGGCGATCGCCTATCTTTCCTATTCCAACACGACGCGCCGCAGCGAGCTGCTCAACGGTCTGTGGGCGGCGGGCATCCGCAACTATCCGATCATCGGCACCTTCTCGGACCACTACAGCAAGTCGGTGGACGAGGCCTACAAATACGCCGGCGGCAAGAGCAAGGTGCAGGAGTTCGTGGTGGAGACGATCCGCCGCACCAAGCCGCAGGTCATCGTTTCGCAGTCGCTCGACGGCGAGTATGGCCACAAGATGCATATGATGCTGGCCGAGTCGCTGCTCACCTGCTTCGACCTGGCGGCCTCGGAGGAGAGCTGCTACAGCTCCATCCCGGAATACGGCGTGTGGCAGGCCAAGAAGCTCTATCTGCACCAGTACGCGGAAAACGGCTGCAGCCAGGTGGTCATCGACCCCAGCGTGCCGCTCTCCAGCTGCAACGGCCTGACCGCCGTGCAGATCGCGCAGCAGGCCTATGCCTATCATATCACCCAGCGCGCCGCCGGCTTCGTGATGCAGGACGACTGCGTGAGCTATGTCGGCAAGACCTATGACAACCGGACCTTCGGCCTGGCCAAGACCACGGTGGGGCAGGACACGCGGTGTGATGACTTCCTCGAGAACATCTACGCGTCCTCCGGTTCCATGGAGCAGGCCGATCTGGGCCCGACCGCCACGCCGGCTCCCACGGCCGTGCCCGATTATGTGGCTTATCTGCCGGACGGCCTGAACGAGGATGGCTACCTGGACGAAGGCGAGTATGTGCTGGCGGACGATACCAACGGCATGTATATCTACATCGACCAGACGACGCGCATCGTGATCGAGCGCAAGTACGACGCGGCCCAGCCCCTCACCTGGTATGAGGCCGAGATCTGGTGCGACCTGGAGGCGGGCAACAGGCTGAAGACCGCCTACTATGACGAAGAGAAGAAGGGCCACAAGGTGGTGGACGCGGCGGAGAACGCGCTGCTCCACAAGGCTGTCTTCGCCACCAACACGGATTATTACACCTATCGCGTGTCCGGGCCTCGCCGCACCGGCGTCGAGATCCGCAACGGAGAGATCATCTATGACGATGGGTATAAGAAAGCCATGAACCTCTTCCCCAATCTGGACACGCTGGCCTTCTATCCCGACGGCAGGCTGGAGGTCGCCCACAGCTATGAGTACACGGCGAGCGACTTCATCAGCAAGGGCGCCGAGAACGTGTATTCCTTCGGCCCTTACCTGATCCGAGACGGCGTGGTGAACAGCGCGCTCTACAGTGGCTCGAACCTCACGAGCAAGAACCCGCGCTTCGCCATCGGCATGATCGAGCCCGGGCATTATGTGTGCATCCTCTGTGAGGGACGCCTGAAGCGCTCCTCCGGAGTGACCATGAACCAGCTGGCCCTGCTGATGAAGCAGAAGGGCTGCACCCAGGCCATCAACATGGATGGCGGCCAGACCTGCGTGATGGTCTTCATGGGCAAGCAGCTGAACCAGATCGGCAAGTATGACGGCAAGACCAGCGCCCGCAAGACCTGCGATATCATGTATATCGGCACCTCGGACCTGGTGGGCAATGTGACCTTCAAATAAGCGCGACGGGGAGGGACGGCGGTGGAAGGCAGGAGATGGCTCGCGGCGCTCCTGACAGCGACGCTGATCACGATGGCAGCCGTGCCTGCCTCCGCAGACCTGACCCGGAACGGGATCCTCGACGCGGCCTACGGGTGCGTGGAGGAGGGAAACATCTTCCTGGAGCGCTACAAGCAGATCACGGGCAGCGATACCCAGGCCCGACTGACGGATGGCGTACCCTTCTTCTTTGGGGGGCAGGACTTGAAGGCGCCCTTCAACAATGAGCCGGGCTACGCGAGCCGCAAAGCCTGGATGAGCTCGAAGTATTTCGTGAAGGGCAGCTTTTATTACATGGGGTTCGACTGTGTGGGCTTTGTGAAATACGCCTATGCCACAGCCGGCCGCCGTATCCGCAATAAGCTCTCATAGATCATGGATATCCGCTTCCATGCCTATCATGTATACTGCGGCAATAGGCCGATGCCGACGGACTGGACATAGCTCGCCCGCTCGCTCGAGCTGGGGGATCTGTGGATCGTGAAGCATCCCGGGATGCACTGCATGATCTATGTGGGCACGCTCCGGGACTATGGCTTCACGGCGGAGGAGCTGCCCTCGCTGGCGGACTACCTCGATCATCCGCTCGTCATCCACTGCGGCGGGCATCCGGACTACTACGACAGGACCCAGGCCTATGCCCAGAGCACGGAGAAGAACAGCAAACGTGAGGTCCTCCCCGCGAACGGCGGCGTGGCGGTCTCGATCCTGGGCGTACCGCAGGACGCCGCGGACGGGGAAGGCCAGTATCAGAACAATTACCTTTATTGGTGTGATGTGCTCGGCACGAAGATGACCCTCTGGGACAGCTCCGGTGTCAAGACCTATGTCTGGTTCCGTAAATGACTTCCTGACGGAGGTGCGCAAGAGCCATGGAGAAAAGGGAAAGGATGCTCATCACCGGCGGCACGCCGTTGGAGGGCTGTGTGCATGTGAGCGGCGGAAAGAACACCGCGGTCGCGGTGATCCCCGCGGCGCTGCTCTCCGATGAGCCGTGCACCATCGAGAACCTCCCGGACATCGATGATGTGCATGCCCTGGTCGATATCATGTGCAGCCTGGGCGCGAAGGTGGACTATGTGCCCGGCGTGCATATGAAGATCGATCCGCGCCCGGCATAGGGCTGGAAGGTCGGCTACCATCTGACCCAGCGCCTCCGCGCGAGCTATTATTTCCTTGGCGCGCTGCTGGGCCGCTGCCATCACGCCGAGGTGGCCTACCCGGGCGGCTGCAAGATCGGCTCCCGGCCCATCGACCAGCACCTGAAAGGCTTTGCCGCGCTGGGCGTGAAGGTCGATGAGGGCCGCGGCTGCTACAGTGTGCATACCGATGAGCTGATCGGCAACGACGTCTTTTTCGATGTGGTCACCGTGGGCGGCACCATCAATGTGATGCTGGCCGCGGCCAAGGCCAAGGGGACCACGATCATCTATAACGCGGCGAAGGAGCCGCACATCGTCGATCTGGCGAACTTCCTCAACAGCATGGGTGCCCGCGTGAAGGGCGCGGGGACCGATGTGATCCGCATCCGCGGACAGGAATATCTGCGCGGCTCGACCTACGCCGTCATCCCGGACCAGATCGAGACCGGAACGCTGATGATCGCGGCGGCGGCGACGCGCGGCGACGTGACGATCACGGGCTGCATCCCGCAGCATATGGAGGCACTGACCGCCAAGCTGCTGGAGATGGGCGTGCGCGTATCCGACAGCGATGACGCGATCCGTGTGCGATGCTCCTCCGCGGCGCAGCGCGCGGTGAACGTGAAGACGCAGGTCTATCCGGGCTTCCCGACGGACCTGCAGCAGCCGATGAGCGCCCTGCTCACCACGGCCAAGGGAACCAGCGTGATCACCGAGGCGATCTTTGAGAACCGCTTCCGCCATATGGAGGAGCTGCAGCGCATGGGTGCGCACATCCGCATCGTGGACAGGACCGCGATCATCGATGGCGTGGAGCAGCTCTACGCAGCGCCTGTGACGACCACCGATCTGCGCGCCGGCGCTGCCCTGCTCGTGGCCGGCCTGATGGCCCACGGTGTGACTGAGATCTATGAGCCGGAATATATCGACCGCGGCTATGAGCATATCGAGGAGAAGCTGAGGAGCCTCGGCGCCACGATCGAACGCGAGACGATCGAGAGCTGAGGCATCCGCCCCGCGCCTCTGAACGAGGCGCATGGAGCCCATGATCGGGAAGGAGGTGCACTTTCATGCCAGACCCCTTCAGTACGCTTGGGATCAAGCCCGGCGCGTCCGCATAGGAGGTGCGCCACGCTTACCATCAGCTCGCCAAGAGATATCATCCGGACCGTTTCCAGGACCCGGAGCAGCAGAAGGCCGCCCAGGTCAAGATGACGGCGCTCAACCTGGCCTATACGGAATGCATGCGTCTGGCGGAGGCCCGCACGACGAGCCCCTATCACCGCGAGATCGACTGTGAAGACGCCATCCATCTTTCCCAGAAGATGCTCAAGCAGGGCCAGCCTGAGGGCGCGCTGCGTGAGCTGCTGAGGGCCTCCTCCCGCAACGCGCTGTGGTTCTATCAGCAGGGGCTGGTGCTGCTGGAGATGGAGCAGTTCGAGTCGGCGGAGCAGTCCTTCCGTGAGGCTGTGCGCCGCGAGCCCTCCAACAATACCTACCGCCGTGGCGCGCTGTAGGCCGCGGTGCTGCTGCGGAAGAGCCAGACCCTCATGGGCAAGATGAAGAAGGCGCTGCATATCCCGCTGCGGCAGGAGGAGCACAGATGAGCGCGGTCCGGCCGATCTCGGCCGAGGATGAGCATGGGCTCACGGCCCAGGCGGAGGACCAGCTGCTGCTCTCGGCGGCCCTGGAGCTAGGGGAGCGGCTGCTGGAATGCGGCGGCGAGGTGAGCCGCGTCGAGGATACGATCCAGCGCGTGTGCGCGAGCTATGGTGCGCTGCGGACCGACGTGTTCGCCATCACCTCCAGCATCGTGGTGACGATGGAGCGGGAAGGGCGCATCGTGACGCAGACACGGCGCATCACGCATACGACCACCGATCTGAAGCTGCTGGAGCGGCTGAACGCGCTCTCCAGGAGCATCTGTGCCGAACGGCCGCCGGTGGAGGGGCTGAGGGAGCGCGTCCGCAGCTGCGTGACCGGGGAGAGCAGAGACAGCCTGTTCCCTTTGGTCGGATATATCCTGGCGGCGTCCGCCTTTGCGGTCTTCTTCGGCGGCGGGTGGCAGGACGCTGTGTGTGCCGCTGTGTGCGCTGTGCTGGTGTTCCTTCTCGACCGCTTTGCTCGTCCGCTCCTGCGGAACGGCCTGTTGTATACGCTGTTCTGCTCGGTGTGCGCCGGTGCCATGGCCATGCTCTGCCGGCAGCTGGGCCTGTGCCTGCAGACTGACAAGGTGATGATCGGCACGATCATGCTGCTGGTGCCGGGCATCGCGCTGACGAACGCCCTGCGCGATCTTTTCATGGGCGATACGATCTCCGGCATCCTGAGGCTGCTGGAAGCCGTGCTGCAGGCGGGTGCCATCGCCTGCGGCTTCGCGCTGGCGATCTGGATGGGAGGCCTGCTGTGATGGAGGATACGATCCAGGTCGTGACAGCGGCGCTCGGCGCTTTGGGCTTCGGTATCCTTTTGCGGATGGACAGGCGGCATCTGCCATTGGCCGCGCTCGGCGGCGCGATGACACAGGGTGCCTATCTGCTCATGGAAAGCCTGGGCGGCGACCTGTTCTTCTCGGTGCTCACGGCGGCGTTCCTTGCGAACGTGTGGGCCGTGGTGCTGGCCCATGTGAGAAGAGCGCCGACCACGGTCTTCTCGATCACGGCGCTCGTCCCGCTGATCCCGGGCGGCGGCCTTTATGAGACGATGAGCGCGCTCGTCCATGCCGACAGGGCCGCGGCGCTCGCCTATGGCACGCAGACCCTGCTCACCGCGGGCGCGCTGGGCGCCGGGACGCTGCTCGTGGCGGCATTGACGGAGCTGACCGTCAGGGCACGAAGGAAGAAAGAAAAAGAGCAGCTGTCGAAGCTGCCCCAAGGATGACGATCCCAGAGCTGCAAGAGGCTGGGATCGTTTTATGATATCCACGATCAAAGCTCAACATACACCGAAGCAGTCCAGCCAGCGGTCGAGGTCGCTTCCGGTCTTATACTTATCTCAAATAAGATCGACAGAGGTTTCGACCGCTGCGGCGGTCGAC
>R28__coassemble_99_pt1 | contig 50903 bp, 45 predicted proteins | sample R28__metabat2_low_PE_026 | metagenome-assembled genome bin R28
GGCCGCGGCCGCGCCGCAGGCCCCCGTGCCCCTCCCCTTCGATGAGGAGCGGACCGCCGATACGCCTGAGGCCATCATCGCCTGGCTCGCGGCCCTGCCGGAGGAGGCGCGGCCCATCGCCGTGTGCTTCACCGAGAGCTGCGCGACCCTGGCCGCTGCGAACGGCGCCCGCCTGCGCTGCGAGCTGGGCGGCGACCTGCTTCTGCCCGGCCTGGCGCCGGAGGAGATCCTCGCGGCCCTGGCCCCGGACCTACGCGCCCATCCGGCACGCGTCTATGACGGCAAGCAGCTGCTGCACTCGCTGAACAAGCATGGCCTGCCCCTGCGCTAGCGCTTAGACTGTGACATGATGCTCGGCGCATACCTGCTCGACCCGCAGCTGAAGAGCTACAGCCAGCCCTCGCTGCTGCAGGACGCCGCCCTGCCGGAGGACGCCTCCGGCCTGGCCAGCCTGTGCGCCTGGCAGCGGCAGCGCGTGGAGCAGGACGGCATGCTCCCCCTGATGCGGGACGTGGAGCTGCCCCTTTCAATGGTGCTCTGGCGCATGGAAGACGCGGGCTTCCGCGTGGATATCGACCTGCTGCGCCGCATGGGCACCGAATGGACGGCCCAGATCGAGCAGCTGAGGCAGCAGGTCTACAAGGCCTGCGGCGTGCCGCCCTTCAACCTGAACAGCACCCAGCAGCTGGGCGATGTGCTCTTTGAGCAGCTGCAGCTGCCCCATGGCAAGAAGACCTCCCGCGGCTATTCCACCGCGGTGGAGGTGCTGGAGGACCTGCGCGACATCGCGCCTGAGGTCATCGAGCCGCTGCTGCAGTACCGCCAGCTGGTCAAGCTGCAGGGCACCTATATCGAGGGCCTGCTGCGCCTGACCGAGCCCGGCGGACGCGTGCACAGCCATTTCGACCAGGTGGCCACCGCCACGGGCCGTATCTCCTCCTCCGAGCCGAACCTCCAAAATATCCCCGTCCGCACCGAGCTGGGCCGCCAGATCCGTGAGGCCTTCCTCCCCCGGGAGGGCTGGGTGCTGGTGGACGCCGACTACAGCCAGATCGAGCTGCGGCTGATGGCCCATTTCTCCGGCGACGAGGCGCTCATCGGCGCGTTCCAGCGGGGCGAGGACATCCACGCCCGCACCGCCAGCGGCATCTTCGATCTGCCCCTGGACGAGGTCACGCCCGAGCTGCGCTCCCGGGCCAAGGCCGTCAACTTCGGCATCATCTATGGCATCTCCGGCTTCGGCCTGACCCGCAACACGGGCGTGAGCCGGCAGGAGGCCAGCTCCTTCATCGAGCAGTATTTCGCCCGCTATCCCGGCGTGAAGCGCTTCATGGACGGCGCCGCCCAGCAGGGCCTCGATAACGGCTATGCCATCACCCTCATGGGCCGCCGCCGCTACCTGCCCGAGCTGCAGAGCAGCAAGCAGATGGTGCGCGAGTTCGGCAAGCGCGCCGCCATGAACACCCCCGTCCAGGGCACCGCGGCCGATATCATCAAGCTGGCCATGGTGCGTGTGGACGAGGCCCTGCGCAAAGAGGGCCTGCGGAGCCGCCTCATCCTGCAGGTGCACGACGAGCTGCTGCTCGAGTGCCCGCCGGAGGAGGCCGACCATGCCGCCGAGCTGCTCAAGCGCTGCATGGAGGATGTGATCCGGCTGCGGGTGCCGCTGGTGGCCGAGGTCCATCAGGGCCGCACCTGGTCGGAGGCCAAATAACAGTGATGAAAGGACACGACGCATGAAGCGACCGATCGCGTGCCTGCTGGCGCTCTGCCTTCTGCTCTCCCCCCTCGCGGGGCTGGCGGCCTCGGCAGCCTGGATCATGGTGCCCGCCGTGTTCCGCCCCGGCGAGACGCAGACCCTGATGTACTCCGTGCCCGAGGGGACGATCGGCACCGCCGTGGCCGTGGACGCCGCCGGGAACGATGTGCTCACCGTGCGCCAGGGGCTGACCGGAGGCTCGTTCCAGTGGGATGGCACCGGGCTGCTCCCCGGCACCTACACGCTCCAGCTGCGCGCCGGGCTCCTCGCGGCCGAGACCTCCATCACCGTGGAGGAGGGCGCCCCGGTCATCGATCTGATCACCGGCGACGCCGAGTCGAAGGACGCCTGGCAGGCCGAGCTGTGGGTCAGCCGCCGCGGCACCCTGACCGGCACCCTCGCGGACGGCACCGTCGCCTTCACCCAGGCGGTGGAGGCCGGCAACGTGGCCGTCTCCTGGGACCTGACCGCCGATGGCAGCCGCCTCTCCGACGGCACCTGGGAGCTGATCCTCTCGCTGCAGAGCGAGGGCGAGCGCTCCGGGCTGCTGAGCACCGATGTCACCATCGTGTCGCCCTCGAAGATGGCCGATGTCACCTACTTCACTCCCGCCGAGATGACCGGCGTCACCTGCCCCCATGGCGAGGGCTGCTACTGGTGCCTCACCATGGGCAAGCTGGATGAGGAGGCCATCTGGAAGGTGCTCACCTCCCCCATGACCGTGCTGGACGGCGATGAGCGCCACCAGGTCAAGGTCCGCAAGGAGCCCAGCAAGACCTGCAAGACCTACACCGGCGAGGTCACCTGCCTGAGCCAGGGGGTGCATATCCTGGAGCGAGGCGAGGAATGGACGCTCATCCAGGCCTACTCCTCCTCCACCGAGGGCAGCAAGGTGGCCGTCTTCGCCAAGCCCTTCACCGGCTATGTCGAGACCTCGCTCCTCAAGGAACGGGAGGTCTCGCAGCACATCGGCCTGGTGATCGACAAGCTGCAGCAGCGGCTGTATGTCTTCCAGGACGGCAAGCTGCTGGGCTCGCTGATCTGCTCCACCGGCTATTCCAAGAAGGACACGCCCTACAACGAGACGCCCGCCGGCGAGTTCCTCTGCCAGAGCTGGGTGGGCGGCTTCTGGGCCACGAACCTCTATTGCGACATGGGCATCCGCATCAACGACGGCATCCTGCTGCACGAGGTGCCCTGCATCATCAGCGAGGCCTCCGACGGCTCGAAGAACTATGACTATTCCCGCTGCGAGGGCTACCTGGGCGAGAAGGCCAGCCACGGCTGCATCCGCATCCAGAAGAAGTCCTCGCCCGAGGGGCTCAACATGAAGTGGCTCTGGGACAATCTCTCCCGCGGCCACCACGAGGACGGCCCCTCGAAGGTGGTCATCTGGGACGAGGTCGGCCGCGAGCTGACCTACCCCGATGACGACCTGACGCTGTGGTACAACCCCAACAACGGCAAGAGCTACCACAGCAGCGCCCACTGCAGCGGCATCAAGGAGGCCTATCTCTCCCAGCTGCGCTCCTTCACCTATGGCGAGCTGGATGAGAAGCCCTACAGCAAGCTGGAGCGCTGCACCTGGTGCTGGCCCGAGCCGCGCCGCAGCGAAGTCGACACGATGAACAAGAAGAACACCCGGAGCTACTGACAGCTCCGGCCCATTCGATCCTCCTGAGGAGGGACGTCACGATGATGTCGAACGCGTATACCGAACTGACCCTGAGCCAGATGGTGGAGAGGGTCAAGAAATATGAGCCCGGCGACAGCTGGCAGCTGGTGGAGAAGGCTTACCTTTTCGCGCAGAAGGCCCATGAGGGGCAGAAGCGCAAGAGCGGCGAACCCTATTTCATCCACCCCTGCTTCGTGGCCAGCATCCTCACCGAGCTGATGATCGACGCGCCGACCATCGCCGCGGGCCTCCTGCACGATACGGTGGAGGACTGCGAGGGCGTGACCCTGGACCTGCTGCAGCAGGAGTTCGGCCAGGAGGTCGCCCAGCTGGTGGACGGCGTGACCAAGCTGAACAAGCTGGACTTCGCCGACCGCGAGGAGGCCCAGGCCGAGAGCCTGCGCAAGATGATCCTGGCCATGAGCAAGGACATCCGCGTGGTGCTCATCAAGCTGGCCGACCGCCTGCACAATATGCGCACCCTCAAGTTCCAGCCGCCGGAGCGGCAGAAGGCCATCGCCCGCGAGACGCTGGACATCTATGCTCCCCTGGCCCACCGCCTGGGCGTGTATGCCATCAAGCAGGAGCTGGAGGACCTCTCGCTCATGTACATCGACCCCCAGGGCTACCAGGACCTGGTGAAGAAGGTGGGCCTCAAGCGCGCCGAGCGCCAGCAGAACGTGCGCATGGTGATCGATGAGCTGAGCCGCAAGCTGGAGGAGACCAACATCCATTTTTAGATCGACGGCCGGCCGAAGCACTTCTATTCCATCTATCGCAAGATGGTGCTCCAGCACAAGACCTTCGACCAGATCTATGACCTCATCGCCATCCGCGTGCTGGTCGATACGGTGCAGGACTGCTATGCCGTGCTGGGCATCGTGCACACGCTGTGGAACCAGATGCCCGGCCGCTTCAAGGACTACATCTCCGTGCCCAAGGCGAACATGTATCAGTCGCTGCACACCACCGTGGTGGGCGGCCGCATGATGCCCTTCCCCTTCGAGGCGCAGATCCGCACCTGGGAGATGCACCGCATCGCCGAATTCGGCATCGCGGCGCACTGGCGCTATAAGGAAAAGACCACCCAGGGCAGCGGCGACGACCTGGACAGCAAGCTCTACTGGGTCCGCCAGATCCTGGACTGGCAGAACGAGACCCGCGACAGCAAGGAGTTCGTGGCCACGCTGAAGACCGACCTCTTTGCCGAGGAGGTCTTCGTCTTCACGCCCAAGGGCGATGTGATCTCGATGACGAAGGGCGCCACGCCCCTCGACTTCGCCTATCACATCCACAGCGCCGTGGGCAACAAGTGCGTGGGCGCCAAGATCAACGGCCGCATCGTGCCGCTGGATACCGAGCTCTCCACCGGCGACCGGGTCTAGATCATGACCAGCAACGCCAGCAAGGGCCCCAGCACCGACTGGCTGCGCATCTGCAAGACGCCCCAGGCCAAGGCCAAGATCCGCCAGTTCCTGAAGAAGGAGATGCGCGAGGAGAACATCGACCTGGGCCGCAGCATGGTGGAGCGCGAATGCCAGCGCCGCAACGTGGTGCCCAGCGAGGTCATCCGCCCCGAGAACTACCAGCCCATCCTGGAGAAGTATGGCTTCCAGGAGCTGGAGGACATCTATGGCGCCGTGGGCTATGGCGGCATGGCCAGCGTGTATGTGGTCTCGCGCATGCTGGAGGAGATCCGCGCGCGTGAGCCCGCCCCCGCGCCCAAGCCCGCCGAGACGCAGCCCCAGCGCCGCGGCAAGAGCAACAATGGCATCATCATGGAGGGCAACGCCGGGATAGACGTGCCGGTGCGCTTCGCCCGCTGCTGCAGCCCCGTGCCCGGTGATGACATCGTGGGCTACATCACCCGCGGCCGCGGCGTCACCATCCACAAGGCCGAATGCGTGAACGCCATGAACAGCGAGCAGGAGCGCCGGGTGGACGTGGCCTGGGCCGATACCGTCACCGCCAGCTTCTGCGCCGCCATCAAGATCGTGGGCTACGATCACGTGGGCATGCTGGGATAGATCACCACCTTCATCGGCAGCCTGGGCGTGAGCATCCGCAACGCCTCCAGCAGCACCGACCGCAACAAGATCGCCACCATCCGCCTGGTGCTGGAGGTCCGCAGCCGCGAGCAGATGGAGAGCGTGATCAAGCAGATCAGCAAGCGGTCCGATGTCATCGACGTCGACCGCGTGAACGGATAAGGAGGCCGCCTCATGGAGAACATCCTTCAGCTCCGCCGAAAGATCCCGGAGCAGGCCTGGAAGACGGTGCTGGGTATCCTCCTCTTCTGGCTTCTGGGCAGCTATGCCCGCATCGATACGGGCATCGACCTCATCTATATCTATCTGCAGTACCCCATCCTCTGCCTGTTCGCCTGGCAGGTGGGGCCCCTGGGCGGCACGCTCATCGGCCTGTGCGGCCACACGCTGGTGGCCTTCACCCGCGGCGGCATGATCTGGTGGAGCTGGATCATGGCCTCCGCCGTGCTGGGCCTTTTGATGGGCCTGGCCCGGGAGCGCAGCAGCGGCAAGCGCCTGAGCTATACGCTGGGCTGCCTGGTCTCCTGCCTGATCACCATGGGCATCTTGGCCCCGCTGCTCAATATGCTGCTCTACCGGACAGACGCCGCCACGGCCTTCCGCCAGGGCCTGTTCGCCGCGCTGTCCGACGGCCTGGTGTCGGTGCTCGCGGGACAGCTGGTGTTCGGCTCCATCCAGAGGACGGGCTTCCGCAAGGTGGTCGCCCTCATCGTGATGGTCGACGCGCTGCTGCTGCTCTCCTATGGCCGCAGCGGCTTCGGCAACTTCGCCGTGTACCTGCTGGCCGTGGTCAGCAGCCTGTATGCCATCTTCGGCGGCTGGATCCGCAAACACTCGAAGCACGGCTGGGCCTTCGCGCTCCGCTTCGGCATCCTCTGCCTCATCGTGCTGCTGGTGTTCATGATGGTCTTCGTGATGATCGCGGGCTACACCAATGGGGCTACCGGTGATGAGCAGGCCGTGGTCGTGCTCGGCGCCGGGCTCGACGGCGACCAGCCCACGCCCCTGCTGCAGGCAAGGCTGGACCAGGTGGTCACCTTCGCCGAGAAGCACCCGCAGGTCATCATCGTCTGCTCCGGCGGACAGGGTAGCGACGAGATTGTGTCTGAGGGCGAGGCCATGCGGAGCTACCTGCTCTCCAAGGGCCTGGCCCCCGAGCGCGTGCTGGCTGAGACCCGCTCCACCACCACCGAGGAGAACTTCCTCTTCTCGCGTGAGCTGCTCCTGGCCGAGGGCTATCCCGAGAACGTCACCATCGCCTATGCCACCAGCGACTACCATTGCTACCGTGCCGGCATCTATGCCGAGCTGGCGGGCTTCGAGTTCCCGCGCGCCATCCCCGCGTTCACATCGCCCGCTTCCCTCCTGCCCTGCCTGATCCGCGAGTGCGGCTCGGTGGTGTCGCTGGTCGCGAAGCTGCTCACAGGAGGCTGATCGTTGATGGAGACCGCCACCGTAGCCGATACCATGACCGCCACCACGGCGGGCGCCCAGCAGATCGCGACCATCCTCTCTACCCAGAGCGCCGCCAAGATCCTTTGGGGCGTGGCCCTGCTCATCCTGGGGCTGATGGCGGTGCGGGGCATCATGAAGCTGCTCCGGGCCGCCCTTGATGGGCAGCACGCGCTGCCGAAGGAGCTGCACAGCTTCACCCTCACCACGGTGCGCATCATCCTGGACTTCATCGTCATCGTGGTGGCGGCCGGCGCCATGGGCATCCCGGTGACCACCTTCGTGGCCGCCTTCTCTGTCATCGGCCTTGCCTTCTCGCTGGCGGCCCAGGGCGTGCTGAGCAACCTGGTGGGCGGCATCATCATCCTCATCAGCAAGCCCTACCGCGTGGGCGACTTCATCGAAGTGAGCGACATCATGGGCACGGTGAAGGAGATCGGCTTCCTGTATACCGAGCTCACCGCGCCGGACGGCCGTGTGCACCGCATGCCCAACAGCACCATGTTCTCCTCCCGCCTGACCAACTATACCGAGAACAGCGCCCGCCGCGTGGAGCTCTCTGTCAGCGCCAGCTATGCCGACGACCCGGAGAGCGTGCGCCGCGCCATCATGAGCGCCATCTCCGCGGCGGAGAAGGACCCCACCTGCGGCATCCTGCGCGATCCCGCGCCGCGCGTGATGGTCGCCTCCTACGGCGACAGCAGCATCAGCTATCAGGTGTGGGTCTGGTGCAGGAGCAGCACCTTCCTGGATACCAAGTTCCGCCTGAACGAGCAGTTCTATGCCTCGTTCAGGGAGCATCATGTGACCATGACCTACCCGCACCTCAACGTGCATATGGACAAGTGAGGCGATCTTCCATGGAGCTGCGGCCCGTGGGCATCACGGGGATCATGTGCGTGCTCGGCAGCCAGATCTCACCCGAGACCGGCGCCCGGGTCTCCGCGCTGGACGAGGCGGTGCGCTCCGCCGGCCTGCCCGGCCTCGTCGAGACGGTCCCCTCCTATACCTCGCTCCTCGTGCGCTACGATCCGCTGACCGCAGACTTCGACAGCCTCGCGGCCCGGCTGCGCGCTTTGGAGGAGGGGCTCTCCGGCGCGGCCGAACGGCTGCCCCGCGTGGTGGAGCTGCCCGTCTGTTACGGCGGCGAGCTCGGCCCCGACCTGCCCGATGTGGCGGCCCACGCCGGCCTCACCGAGGAGGAGGTCATCCGGCTGCACAGCGAGCGTACCTACCGTATCTATATGCTGGGCTTCCTGCCCGGCTTCCCCTATCTGGGCGGGCTGGATGAGCGCCTGGCCACGCCCCGCCTGGCCGTACCGCGTACCCGCATCCCGGCAGGCAGCGTGGGCATCGGCGGCAGCCAGACCGGCGTCTATCCCATCGCCTCGCCGGGCGGCTGGCGGCTCATCGGCCGCACCCCGGTCCGCCTGTTCGATCCCGGCCGTCCCCTGCCCTACCGCGCGGGCGACCTGATCCGCTTCGTGCCCATCACCCTTGACGCGTTCCGGCGGGAGGAGGCGAGCGCATGTCCGTGCTGATCGAGCGCCCCGGCCTGCTCACCACCGTGCAGGACATGGGCCGCGCGGGCCATGCCGCCGAGGGCTATGCCGAATGCGGCGCCTGCGATGCCTTCTCTTATCAGCTGGCCGTCCTGCTCTGCGGCGGGCCCGAGGGCAGCGCGGTGCTGGAGGCCACCCTGGTCGGCCCGGTGCTGCGCCCGGATGAGGACACGGTCTGCGCCGTGGTGGGCTCCCGCCCGCTGCTGAACGGCCTCCCCGTGCCCACCTGCGCGCCGCTGCTCCTCCACAAAGGCGATGTGCTGGACGCGGGCCCTTGCGACCGGCTGCGCGGCTATGTCGCCTTCCATGGCGGGGCCGCCGTGCCGCCCGTGCTGGGCAGCCGCTCCACCGACCTCAAGTGCCATCTGGGCGGCCATGAGGGCCGCGCGCTGAAGGCCGGAGACCGCCTCCCGCTGCTCCCCTGCCCCGGGGCCGCCGAGCTGGCCCGCGGCCTGCAGCGCCGCCTGCGCGGCCTCGTCCTGCCGTGGCTCCCCTTCCCGGAGGCGGGGCCCGTCCCGATCCGCGCGATCCGCGGGCCGCAGGACGCGCGCTTCTCTGTGGAGCAGCTGGACAGGCTCTTCTCGCAGACCTGGCAGGTGAGCGCGAAGAGCGACCGCATGGGCCTGCGCCTGGAGGGCGAGCCCCTGCCCCTGGAGGGCGGCACCGACATCCTGTCGGACGGCATCCTGGCGGGCAGTGTGCAGATCGCGGCGGGCGGCCTGCCCATCGTGATGCTCGCCGACCACCAGACCACCGGCGGCTATGCCAAGCCCTGCACCGTGGTGCCGCAGGACCTGCCGCTGCTCGCGCAGCTGCGCCCCGGCATGACGCTGCGCTTCGTGGAAACAGACCTGTCCTCCGCCGCTCATGACCTTCGGGCCCGGGCCGCGCTCATGAAGGACCTATAGGAAAGGATGTGCACCTCCGATGGATCGGATCGACCTGAACTCCGACCTGGGCGAGAGCTTCGGCGCCTACACGATCGGGCTGGACGCCGAGGTCATCCCCTGCGTCACCTCTGTCAATATCGCCTGCGGCTTCCACGCCGGTGATCCCCAGGTGATGGAAAAGACCGTCCGCCTGGCCGCGGAGCACGGCGTGGGCATCGGCGCCCATCCGGGCTACCCCGACCTGCAGGGCTTCGGCCGCCGCGCCATGGCCCTCTCGCCGGACGAGGCCCGCGCCTGTGTGATGTACCAGGTGGGCGCGCTGCAGGCTTTCCTGCGCAGCGAAGGCGTATCGCTGCAGCATGTGAAGCTGCACGGCGCGCTCTACAACAGCGCCGCGGTGGACGCGAAGCTGGCTCACGCCGTCTGTGAGGGCATCGCCCGCGTGGCCCCGGAGGCCGTGCTGCTGGGGCTCTCCGGCAGCTGCATGCTCACCGAGGCCGAGAAGCTGGGCCTGCGCACCTGCGCCGAGGTCTTCGCCGACCGGGCCTACAACGACGACGGCACCCTCGTGTCCCGCCGCCTGCCCGGCGCCGTGCTGCATGACCCCGAGCTGGCCATCGCCCGCACCGTGCGCATGGTCCGCGAGGGCGTGGTGGAGAGCATCCAGGGCCATCTGGTGCCCATCCGTGCCGAGTCGGTGTGCGTGCATGGCGACAACAGCTCCGCCGTGGCCTTCGTGCGGCAGATCCACGCCGCGCTGGAGGCAGCCGGCGTCTCTGTCCTGTCGCTCGGAGCCTGACCGAACGATCCACGATCGAAAGATCAACGATTGAAAGATGGAAGGATCTGCCTGATGACACGTATCGAAACAGGCCTTGAGGGGCTCTGCATCCTGGAGCCGGTGGTGCATGGGGACAGCCGCGGCTATTTCGTCGAGACCTGGTCGGAGCGCGCGCTCCGCGAGATCGGCATCGAGGCCGTGTTCGTGCAGGACAATGAGTCCCTCACCCAGCATGCCGGCACGGTCCGCGGCCTGCATCTGCAGAAGGAGCCGATGGCCCAGGCCAAGCTGGTGCGTGTGGTGCGCGGCGCGGTGCTTGATGTCGCGGTCGACCTGCGCAAAGGCAGCCCCACCTATCTGCAATGGCGCGCCGTGGAGCTCTCCGGCGAGAACAAGCGCCAGCTCTTCCTCCCGCGCGGGTTCGCCCATGGGTTCCGCTCACTGACGGACGACGTGATCTTCTGTTACAAGGTGGACGCGCCCTACAGCCCCGCGCACGACCGCACCATCCGCTTCGACGACCCCGTGTTCTCCATCCCCTGGGGCGAGGTCGACCGCTCCCTGCTCAGCCAGAAGGACCGGGAGGCCCCGCTGCTGCGCGACGCGGATGTGTGACACGAACGACCTGATAGGAAAGGAGCCCTCTGCCATGAAGATCATCGATGGTCATGTCCACCTTGTCCAGACGATCGCCGGCACCGGCGACGGCGGCGCCATGCGCTCCATCGGCGGCGGACGCGCGATGTATGATGACGGCACCGTCTACACCCTCATCCCGCCCTGCCTGGGCGAGGAGAGCGTGACCCCCGAGGCCGTGCTCCGCGTGTTCGACGAGAACGAGGTGGAGAAGGGCGTGCTGCTGCAGGGCAACTTCATGGGCTACCAGAACCTGTACGCCTATGCCGCCATGCAGAAGTACCCCGACCGCTTCCTGGCCGCCGCGGCCTATGATCCCTTCAGCCGCAAGCGCGACGCCATCCTGCACCACCTGTTCGAGGAGCTGGGCATCCGCGTGGTGAAGCATGAGGTGAGCACCGGCTCCGGCCTCATGAGCAACCACCGCACCCTGCCCCTGGACGGCGAGCTGCTGGAGAAGGAGTTCGCCTACGCCGATGAGCACGAGCTGGTGTGCACCATCGATATCGGCAAGCTGGGCAGCGAGAGCAGCCAGATCGGCGCGCTGCGCGAGGTCATCCGCAGGCATCCCGGCCTCACCTTCGTGGTGTGCCACCTGCTGGCCCCCAAGCAGGATATGCTCCGGGAGATGGTCGACGGTCTGGAGGCCCTCAAGGCCCCCAATGTGTGGTTCGACACCGCCTCCATCGATCACAACGTGCGCCCGGACACGGCGCCGGAGTTCCCGGTCACCCGCCGCTTCATCGGCGCGGCGGTGCGGGCCGTGGGCGCCGACCGCCTGATCTTCGGCACCGACCTGCCCTCGGCGCTCACCCGCCGCAGCTATGGCGAGGTCGCGTCGATCATCCTGGCCGATCCTGGCCTCTCGCAGGAGCAGAAGCAGCTCATCATGCATGACAACGCGGACCGCGTCTATTTCAAGGCGTAAGAAAAGACCGGACAGCTCGTTCAGAAAGCTGTCCGGTCTGTTTTTATGCTCTTTTCAAGCTCAGCCCAGGGGCTTCATGGTCGGGAACAGCAGCACATCGCGGATGGTCGCGCTGTCGGTGAGCAGCATGACCAGGCGATCCAGGCCGATGCCCAGGCCGCCGGTGGGCGGCATGCCATACTCCAGCGCCGAGACGAAGTCCTCGTCCACCTCGGCATGGATGCCCTGCGCGGCGCGCTGCTCCACCTGCAGCTCGAAGCGGCGGCGCTGGTCGACAGGGTCGTTCAGCTCGGAGAAGGCGTTGCCCATCTCATGGCCGGTGATGAAGAACTCGAAGCGCTCAGTCAGCGTGGGATCCTCGGGCTTGCGCTTGGCCAGGGGGCTGATGTCGGTGGGATGGTCGATGATGAAGGTGGGCTGCACGAGGCTCTTCTCCACATACTCATCGAACAGGGCCGACAGGCAATCGCCGCGCTTGGCGTTCTTCTCCACATGGATGTCGCGGCGGTCCATCTCGGCACGGGCTTCCTCGTCGGTCTGCCAGGTCGTCCAGTCGACGCCGCAGGCCTCCTTCACCGCGTCCGCCATGGTGATGCGCTTCCAAGGAGCCTTCAGGTGGATGACCTCGCCCTGATACATGACATCCGTGGTGCCGAGCACCTTCATGGCGACGAACTCATACATGTCCTCCACCATCTTCATGATGTCCTTGTAATCGGCATAGGCCTGGTAGGTCTCCACCGAGGTGAACTCCGGGTTATGAGTGGCGTCCATGCCCTCGTTGCGGAAGATGCGGCCCACCTCATACACGCGCTCGAAGCCGCCCACGATCAGGCGCTTCAGATAGAGCTCGGTCTCGATGCGCAGCAGCATGTCGATGTCCAGCGCGTTGTGATGCGTCTTGAAGGGACGCGCCGCCGCGCCGATCTCCACGGTCTGCAGCACAGGGGTCTCGACCTCCAGATAGCCGCGGCTGTCCAGGAACTCGCGCACCGCGCTGATGATCTTGGAGCGCTTGCGGAAGGTATCGCGGACCTCGGGGTTCACGATGCAGTCCACCTCGCGGCGGCGGTAGCGCAGGTCGGTGTCCACCAGGCCATGGAACTTCTCGGGCAGCACCTTCAGGCTCTTGCTGAGCAGCTTCAGCGAAGTGACATGGATGGAGGGCTCGCCGGTCTTGGTGCGGAAGGGCACGCCGGTCACGCCCAGGATGTCGCCCAGATCCAGCTTCTTGAAGGCCTGGTAGTCGTCCACGCCCAGCGCGTCGCGGGTCACATAGATCTGGATGGTGCCGTTGGCGTCCAGCAGGTGAGCGAAGGCAGCCTTGCCCATCACGCGGCAGCTGGTCATGCGGCCGGCGACCGCCACGGTCTGCTCCGCCATCTCGTCCACATGGTCGCGGATCTCGTCGGAATGATGGGTCACATCGAACTTGGTGATGGTGTAGGGGTCCTGGCCGGCGTCGATCAGCGCCTGCAGCTTCTGGCGGCGGATGATCTCCTGCTCGGTGAGGGCCGGGGTCTTGGGCGTCACGGGATAATCAGCCATGGGGCATGCTCCTTCATCTTTCTCCTGCGGTTCAGTGGCGGATCTCCAGCACCTTCAGCTGCAGCTCGCCGCCGGGGGCCTCGACCGACACGGTGTCGCCCACGGAGGCACCGATCAGCGCCATGCCGACGGGGCACTCGTCCGAGATCTTGCCCTCGAAGGGATCGGCCTCGGCCGCGCCCACGATGGAGTACTCGATCTCCTCGTTCATCTCCAGGTCCAGCACCTTCACGGTGTTGCCCACGCTCACGGTCGCGGTGCCGATCTCATCGTCCGACACCACCTCGGAGTGGTTGATCTGGTACTGCAGGCGCTGGATCTCGGTCTCGTTCTCGCTCTGCTTGTTCTTGGCTTCGGTATATTCGGCGTTCTCGGAGAGGTCGCCGTAGCTGCGGGCAAAATCGATCTCCTTCGCGATCTCGTTGCGGAGGGTCACGATGCGGTAGTCCAGCTCCTCCTGGAGCTTGGCCAGGCCGGCCGCTGTGATCTTCTGAGTCTTCTCGTTCGCCATCTTTCGCGTGCTCCTTTCGCGATACAAAGAGCGCCCCGCGGCGCTTTGGGATACGCGTGTGATTATACTATGGAAAGCAGGTCCTGTCAATCACGGCCCCGCCGCGCCGTGGCACAGCGGGGCCGTTCGGGTCATCCGCGGATGATGGCGTCGTACTTCTCGGCCGCCTTGCGGATCTTCTCCATCGCCTTGGTGATCTCGGCGTCGGTCAGGGTGTGGTCGCTGCCGCGCAGCACGAAGCTGAACGCCACCGACTTCTTGCCCAGGCCCAGACGCAGGTCGCGGTACACGTCGAACATGCGGGCATCCTCGCAGATGCTGCCGCCGGCCTTCTTCAGGTCGGCCAGCATCGGGCCGATCTGCACGCTCTCGTCCATCACCAGCGCCAGGTCGCGGGTCACGGCGGGGTAGCGGGGCATGGGCTTCACGGCGCCCATCCTCTGGCGCAGCTCGGCCAGCTGCTGCAGGTCCAGCTCGGCCACATAGGCGCGGGCCGGCATATCGAAGGCCTCGCGCACCGTGGGATGCACCTCGCCCAGCTGGCAGACGACCGCGTCACCGACCTTCAGCAGGGCCTTGCGGCCGGGATGCAGATACACATCGCCGCCGGCCTCCACCACGGTCTCGATGCCCAGCTGCTGCAGCAGGCGCTCGACCACGGCGCGCAGGGTGTAGAAGCTCTCCTTGGGGCCATAGCAGCCGACGCACAGCTTCTGCGTCTCGGTGGGCAGGCCCTCCTCAGTGCGGTGCTGCGGGTCGAACACGGCCGCGGCCTCATACAGGCGAGCGCTCTCGTTGTTGTGGTTCATGTTCAGCGCCAGCGTGGCGAGCATGTCCGGCACCAGGGTGGAGCGCATCACGCTGGTATCCTCACCCAGCGGGTTACGGATGGGCAGCATCACGCGGCGGGGATCGTCAGCGGCCAGGCCCAGCTTGTCCACCTGCTTCGGGCTGATGAAGGAGAAGTTCATGATCTCGTCACAGCCCATGGCGGTCAGCACGCGGGAGACCTCATCCTTCAGGCGCATACGGGCGCTGCGGCCGCCGGGCGTGGTCTCGCCGCGCAGCAGCGTGCCGGGGATCTTGTCATAGCCATAGACACGCAGGGCCTCCTCGCTCAGGTCGGCCTCGCCGTCCACGTCCTGGCGGAAGTCGGGCACGGTCACGGTCAGCCGATCGCCGTCCCGCTCCACACCGAAGTGCAGCTCCTCCAGGATGCGCACGATCTCCTCCGGCGGGATGGCCACGCCGGTGCGCTTCGCGATGCGCTCACAGCTGCCGGTCACCACCTGCACGCCGGCAGGCTCGGGATACAGGTCGATCACGCCGCCGACCACGTCGCCGGCATCCAGCTCATTGATCATCTGGCAGGCGCGCTGCATGGCCTCCATGGCCGTGCGCACCGACACGCCCTTCTCGAAGCGGCCGGAGGACTCGGTCCTCACGCCCAGGGCGCGGCTGGTCACGCGGGTGGCGGCCCGGTCGAACACCGCGCACTCGAACATCACAGTGTGGGTCTGCTCGGTGATCTCGCTCTCCTCGCCGCCCATGATGCCGGCCAGGCAGCTGGGCTTGGTGGCGTCACAGATGACCAGCTGGCCGCCGCTCAGCGGATGCGGCTTGCCGTCCAGCGTGGTGATGTGCTCACCGGCCTCGGCGCGGCGCACGATGATGTGGCGGCCCTCCACCTTGTCCAGGTCGAAGGCGTGCATCGGGTGGCCGGTCTCCAGCATGATGAAGTTGGTGATGTCCACCACATTGTTGATGGAGCGCATGCCGGCGCCGTGCAGGTACTTGCGCAGCCACATGGGGCTCTCGCCGATGCGCACGTTGTCGATCACGCGAGCCACATAGCGGGGGCACAGGTCATGGTCGCGGACCTCCACCTTCACATAGTCGTGGATGTCGCCGCCCTTCTCGGTCACGGAGATCTGGGGCTTGGTGAAGGTGGTGCCCAGGGCCACGGCGGTCTCGCGGGCCACGCCCCACACGCTCAGGCAGTCGGGGCGGTTCGCCAGCACCTCGAAGTCCATCACCGTGTCGTCGATGCCCAGGATGGGCCGCACATCGGCGCCCAGCGGGTGATCCTCACGGAAGATGAGCAGGCCCGCGTCGCCCACGCTGGGGTACAGCTCCACGGGCACGCCCAGCTCGGTGGAGGAGCACAGCATGCCCTCGCTGACCACGCCGCGCAGCTTGCCTTTCTTGATCTTGACGCCGCCGGGCAGCTTCGCGCCGATCTTGGCCACGGGCACCAGGATGCCGGCCTCGCAGTTCGGGGCGCCGCACACGATGTGCAGCAGCTCCGGCTCGCCCACATCCACGGTCGTCACATGCAGATGATCGCTGTCGGGGTGCGGCTCGCAGGTCACCACCCGGCCGACCACCACGCCCTCGACCTCGGCGCCCAGGTCCTCATAGCCCTCCACGCCGTTGCCGATCATGATCATCTTGTCCTGATACGTCTTCGCGTCCACAGGGATGGGCGCGTACTGGGCGATCCATTGCATCGGGATCTTCATATATCATCGTCTCCGTTCATCTTGATGGTCACTTGCGGAACTGGCCCAGGAAGCGGACGTCGCCCTCATAGAGCAGGCGCATGTCCGGGATGGAATAGCGCTGCATCGCCACGCGCTCCAGGCCGATGCCGAAGGCGAAGCCAGAATACACGCTGCTGTCGATGCCGCACATCTCCAGCACCTTGGGGTTGACCATGCCGCCGCCCAGCACCTCGATCCAGCCGGTGCCCTTGCACACGCGGCAGCCCGCGCCCTTGCAGGCCGCGCAGGTCAGGTCCACCTCGGTGCTCGGCTCGGTGAAGGGGAAGAAGGACGGACGGAAGCGGGTGGTGATGCCCTTGCCATACAGGCGCTCGGCGAAGGCGTTCAGCGTGCCGCGCAGGTCGGCCATGTTCACGTCCTTGTCCACCACCAGGCCTTCCATCTGATGGAAGACGGGGCTGTGGGTCGCGTCCACCTCATCGGCGCGGTACACGCGGCCGGGGCAGATGACGCGGATGGGCGGCTTGCGGGTGAGCATCGTGCGGGCCTGCATGGGGCTGGTGTGGGTGCGCAGCACGATGTTGTCATCGATGTAGAAGGTATCCTGCGCGTCGCGCGCGGGGTGGTCCTTCGGGATGTTCATCAGCTGGAAATTGTAGTGGTCCAGCTCCACCTCGGGGCCCTCGACCACCTCGAAACCCATGCCGGTGAAGCAGTCGATCATCTCGTTCATCGCCAGGGTGAGCGGATGCTCGGTGCCCATGGCGGGCAGGGGCGTGGGCTCGGTCACGTCGATGCGCTCACGCTCCAGCGCGGCCTTCATCTCGAAGCTCTTGAGCTCCGCCTGGCGCTGCTCCAGCATCTGCGTGAAATGCTCGCGCGCCTCGTTGATCAGCTGGCCGGCCGCGGGACGCTCCTCGGGGGACAGCTGTCCCATGCCGCGCAGCAGCTGGGTCAGCTCGCCCTTCTTGCCGAGCACCTTCACGCGCAGCGCATCCAGGGCCTGGACGCCATCGGTCTTGTCCAGCTCCTCGGTGACCATCGCCCGGATCTCTTCGATCCTTTCCTTCATACCCATGTTCCGGTCTCCTTCCTTATCCGTGAGGATCGCGGCGAGCCATAAAAAAACACCGCCCCCGATGAGGGACGATGGCAAGCTGCCGCCGTGTTACCACCCTGCTTCCGTACGGCGCGAAAAGGCGCGATACGCTCGATGCCGATCACGGGGCTGACCCGTCGCAGCCTACTGGGGGCGCCCGCCCCGTTCAGTGCGCAGCTCGGGAGGGAACGCACAGATGAGCCCGCTGGGTGCTCACACCGGCCGCACCCTCTCTGGAGCGGGCTGTGGGATCCGTGCTCGTCTCCGTCACAGCCTTTGCTACGCGCGTATTATAGCACCATCTGTGCCGGAACGCAAGCCGGACCGAAGGCGCGGAGCAAGTTTTTGCGCCTTCGATCCGCAAGCTCCTCCTTCATCCATGCAGCGTGATCAGGCCCTCGCGGCAGGCCGCCAGCAGGTCCTTCAGGTCGTCCACGCGCTCCTGACGGCGGCGGCCGTTGTCCGTGTCGCTCACCCGCAGCCGGTGGCTGTAGGTCGCGAACTCGAAGGACTGCGACCGGATGTCCGCGTCCAGGCGGAGGGCGTCGTTCAGCCCGGTGAAGGGGCGGTGCGACATGAGCCGCATGCCGTGGCTGTTGGAGATGAGCGTGTAGCCCGCGATGCCTGTGGTCTTCTGGTAGGCGCGGCAGAAGCCGCCGTCGATGACCACCAGGCGGCCGCCTGCCTTCAGCGGGCTCTCGCCCCGGATGACGCGCACCGGCGTGTGCCCGTTGATGATGCGGCTGTCCGCGCCCTCCAGCCCGAACTCCCGCAGGATGGCCACGCAGGTCTCCTCGTGCTCGTACCAGGTATAGTAGGGGTCGCGCGGCTCCTCCCAGGCGGCCTTCTCAGCGATGAAGAAGCGCTGGAAGGTCTTGATCCTTCTGCCGCACAAGGGCGAGTCGGTGCCGCACCACAGGTACCACATGAAGTCCAGCGCGTCCTGCCTGCCGGTATAGAAGGCCTGGCGGGCCACCCGGTCGGCATGGTCCATCAGCGCCCGGCCCGAGAGCCTCTTCCCGCCGAGCTCCTTCACGTGCAGGGAGCCGTCCTCCTCCAGCGGCACGCAGCCGTGGAAGAGCAGGTTCCCGTTGAAGCAGCGGTACAGCCAGCCGCGCCGGTAGAGGAAGGAGATGTGCTCCCGCAGCCGATAGCTCTGCTGGAAGGCGTCCCGCAGGTCGCGCACCACCGCGGCCTCCTCCTCCGTGAGGGCATAGGGATCCGCCGGATCGATCGTGGGCAGAGGGATGGGCTTGATGGGCCAGACCGTGCCGTCGATCTCGACCTGCCCGTCGTGGATACGGTGCAGCAGCAGCCGGTCCTCCATGCCGAACTCAGGCCTGCGCCGGATGAGCTGGCCCTCCAGCTTGAACATGATGACCGAGATGGCGTTCAGCGCGGCGGCCGTGGGCTCCAGGTCCGGGTAGAGCTTCTCGGCAAAGAGCATCAGCGCCCGCAGCGGGATGCCGTAGCCGCGCTCCAGGATCTATGTGTTGCTGTAGGCCAGGGAGTTCCGCACCACGCCGGCGATGCACACCTCGCTGCCGGAGGCGGCGCCCATCCACAGGATGTCATGGTTGCCCCACTCGATATCGATGGAGGGATGCCGCATCAGGATATCGATGATGCTGTCGGCCCGGGGCCCGCGGTCGAAGATATCGCCCAGCACGTGCAGCCGCTCCACGGCCAGATGCTTGATGAGCGTGGCCAGCGCCGTGATCAGGCTCTCGCCGCTGTCGGTCTCGGTCATCGTATCCACGATGCGCTGGCGGTAGTGCAGGCGGTCGGCGTCCTCGTCGGACTGGGCATGCATCAGCTCATCGATGATGAAGGCCCACTCCGGCGGCGTGAGCTTGCGCACCTTCTGCCTCGAATGCTTCGAGGAGAGCATGCGCACCAACAGCACCAGGTCGTCGATCTGCCTGCGGTACCACGCCGGGTCCGTCACGCCCTGCTCGCGCAGGAGCTTCAGCTTGGCCTGCGGATAATAGATGAGGGTGCACAGCTCCGAGACCTCATGGCCCGTGAGGCTGTCGCCCAGCCACAGCTCCACCTTCTCGCGGATGACGCCGGAGCAGCTGTTCATGATGTGGCAGAAGGCCTCATACTCGCCGTGGATGTCGCTCATGAAATGCTCGGTGCCCTTGGGCAGGCTGAGGATGGCGGACTCCTCCATGATCTGGGTATAGAGCGACGCCAGGTCCGGGAAGCCCTCCGCGAGCAGGCTCAGATACTTCAGCCGTTCCGGGGCGAACGTGGCAGCAGCCATCTCCTATCCCTCCTTCGTAGGGTCACACGCCCAGGCAGCGCTGGCCGATGGCAATGATCACGGGCAGCGTGGCCGCAAAGGCGACGGTGGAGAGCAGCACGGAGCGCGCGCAGAGCTCGGGCTCCTTGTCGGTCTGGATGGAATAGATCGTGGTGAGCGTGGCGCAGGGGCAGGCCATATAGACCAGCACGCACAGCTTGTCCCGCGGCTGCAGCGGCAGCACCAGCAGCACCAGCATCGCGATGAGCGGGATGACCAGGTTGCGCAGCAGCACCACGATGTAGGCCCGCTTCTCCTTCAGCAGCTCGATGAGATGGTTCTCGCTCATCATCACGCCGATGATCATCAGCGAGAGCGGCGTGATCATGCTGCCGATGCTGCTCACCGCGGTCTGCACCGGGTCGGGGAAGTGCAGCTTGAGGGCCAGCATCACGATCATGATCACCGTGGAGACGAGCGGCACGGTGAGCAGCGAGCTGAGCTTCGCGCGCTTGCCGGTGAACAGGCTCGACTGCACGGTGAAGAACAGCACGTTGAAGGACATCATGCAGGAGGCGTTATACAGCACCGCGATGTCGCCGAAGAGCGCCTTGCACAGCGGCAGGCCCAGGAAGGTCAGGTTCGGAAAGGAGATGAGCGAGGTGGTGGCGGCGCGCAGCGCGTCCGGGGAGCGGCGCAGCCGATGGAAGCCCAGCATCAGCGCCAGGGTGCCGCCCATGATGAGGAACATGAGCACCGTGGCGATGCCGATGGCCGCGAAGCCCTCCCCGCCCACCTCCTGGCTGCTGGCCGAGAGGATGGTGAAGGGCAGGATGAGGTCGGAGCAAAGGTGCGTGAGGTACCGCCGCTGCTCCGGATCGATGAGGCGCAGCTTGCCGGCGGCATAGCCCACGGCCACATAGAGCAGGATGATCAGGATCTGGGTGAAGACCAGCGTCATCGACATAAGGGCAGACCTCCCTTGTCGTCCGGATAAAGCAAAAGCCCTTGACGATCCAAGATCTTCAAGGGCTTTTGAGTGGCACCTCCGATGGGATTCGAACCCATGTTTTCGCCTTGAGAGGGCGGCGTCCTAGGCCTCTAGACAACGGAGGCAAGAGCTGGGGAACTAGGATTCGAACCTAGGCAGTACGAGTCAGAGTCGCAAGTGCTACCGTTACACCATTCCCCAACATGCGGTCATCGCTGACTGCATGGGTATATTAGCAGACCCGGCGGCTTTTGTCAAGGGGTGCCGAAAACTTTTTTGCTCCGCCGCGGCGGTCATCCCCGGCTGGCCGCGCGCCGCGCTCCGAAAGATCCTCTTGACAAACCCTCCTGCGTGTGCTATCATCCTTATCGTTGCGATAGACCCATCGCAATGTGGAGAGTTGGCTGAGTGGTCGAAGGCGCACGACTGGAAATCGTGTTAGGCTTTAAAACCTACCAGGGTTCGAATCCCTGACTCTCCGCGTGAGAAGCTCCGAGGATGGCAACATCTTCGGAGCTTTTCCTGTATACGGATCTACGTTCATCCTCCTCTTGAAAGGGGCCCGCCGTTTCCGGCGGGCCCCCCTCGTTCATTCGATCCGATCCGTTCACTTGCAGAACGCCGCGGTCAGGTCGTCGATGACGGGGTGCCAGATCGCGCTGTTCTGGGCGATGTAGCTCTCCCAGTCGGCCGCGATGGTGGAGGCGTCGGTCGAGATGATCAGGCGGGTGATCTCGTCCGACAGGTCCAGAGAGTAGTTCGCCTTGTTGTCGCTGGAGAAGAACTCATAGTCCATGTCCATCGGGATGATCTTCGCGTTCGCGCGGGTGGCGTACATCTCCTTCACCTGCGCCACGATGTCGGGATCGTTGGCCGGGTTGATGAAGGAGTAGTCGTCGGCCAGGATGCCCAGGGTGCGGAACACGTTGTAGCTGTTGTACAGGTCCACGGTCTGGGGATACTTGCCGTTCTCGTCCTTCTCGCTCAGCATCACGATGTTGCCGTCGGCGTCATACTCCCAGGTCTCGCCGGGCACGCCCACCAGCACGGTCAGCTGGCCTTCCTCGGTGCAGATCCAGTCCATCATGGAAAGGATGCGGTCGAGGGTCTCGTCATCGATGTCGGGAGAGAACTCGGTCACGCCCCACCAGTTGTTGGTCTGGATGGTGACGGGGGTGCCGTCGTCCAGAGCCATGGTCACGATGCCCAGGGTCTCGGTGGCGTCCAAGCCGGTGGACTCCTCAAAGGTCGCGGCATAGCCGGCATAGGAGGAGATGGCGCAGTTGATGTACATGCAGGCCGCGATGCCGCTGGTGAAGTTGTTCACCGCGTCGGCGGACTGGTTCAGATAGAAGTCGCGGTCGAGCAGGCCCTTCTGGTACCACTCGTTCGCGGTCTGGATGGCGGAGAGCACGCCGGGATCGGCGAAGTTCCAGCGATAGAGGCCATCCTCGCCCTTGGAGAAGGCGTCATGGTCCACGCCGGCATACAGCATCCAGAAGTTGGCCATGTTGTCGGGATCGTCAGACAGGCCCAGGGTGTTGCCGTTGCCCGCCAGGTCGTGGTCGATGCAGCCGCGGATGTACTCCTCCAGCTGCGCCAGGGTCATGGTCGTGCCGATCTCCATGCCCAGCTGCGCCGCCCAGTCCTTGCGATAGTACAGGGACAGATGCGTGGGCACCACGCTGCCCATGCCGCCGAAGCGGGCGAAGGTCGCGTGCGGGATGCCGTAGGAGACGCCGTCCAGCTTCATCTGGTCATAGATGCCGCTCACCTGCACCATCCAGTACAGGTTCGGATACTTCTCCTCCCAGCCGTCGGGCAGCGCCGCGATGAGGCCCTGCTCGGCGTAGGTCACATACTCCTGATAGTCGAAGTTGCGCCAGGTGACCACGGTGGGCATCGTGCCGCCGTTGATCCAGATGCGCAGCTTCTCGGACTGGGCGTCCTTCGACACGGGATAGACCTCGAAGTCGAAGTCGAACTTCTGCGAGATCAGATCGTACAGGCCATCATGCGTGTAGTCCATCTCGGAGTTGGAGTGGCAAGCGTTGATGGTGAAGGACACATGTCCGTCCGCCATCGCAGAGACCGCGGTCAGCACCATCAGGGCCGCCAAGACCAGAGCCAATGTACGCTTCATGGGGATACCTTCCTTTCTTATCTTCACGGCGGAGGCCTCCGCCGTCAGGGACTGTGTCATACTTATCTCATATAAGATCGGCAGAGGTTTCGACCGCTGCGGCGGTCGACCAGAGGGCTTTCCGTTCGCCCTCTGGACTGCTTCGGATCTCCACTTTTGTAGGCCATTTCTATTTTTGAGTACGATGTCACATCTTCACCGAGCCCACCAGCACGCCCTTCACGAAGTATTTCTGCAGGAAGGGGTAGAAGCACATGATGGGCAGCATGGTGAGCATCACGGCCGCCATCTTGATGCCCTGGGTGAAGACGTCCGCCGCGGCCTCGCCGGAGGCCACGTCCTCATACGCGGCCGATTCCGCCACGATGGAGCGCAGGATGGGCTGCAGCGTCATCTTGCGGCCGCTGTTGATGAGCAGCGTGGACCAGAACCATTCGTTCCAGTAGCCCACCGCGGTGAACAGCGTGAAGGTGGCCAGCAGCGCGCTCTGCAGCGGCAGCATCACCTGGAAGAAGATGACGATGTCGTTGGCGCCGTCGATCTTCGCGGCCTCCTCCAGCTCCACGGGCGTCTGCTCGAAGCCGCTCTTGAGGATGATGATGTTGTAGGCCGATACGCCCGAGAACAGGATGATGCCCCACAGCGAGTCGATCAGCTTCAGGCTCTTGAACTGCAGGTAGGTGGGGATCATGCCGCCGGAGAAGAACATGGTGAACATCATCAGCATGAACAGCGGCCGCTTGCCGGGGAACCGACGGCGCGAGAACACATAGGCCATCATCACCATCGCCAGCATCGAGATCGTGGTGCCGACGATCGTCACGAACAGCGTGTTCACATAGCCGATGCCGATGGTGCCCTTCTCCAGCAGGTAAGCATAGCTGGAGAGCGTCCATTCCGTCGGCCACAGCGACACCGGGTGCAGGGCGAAGGCGCGGTTCGTCTCCAGCGAGATGACCACCGCGTTGTAGAACGGGAAGAAGATGACCAGGGCCAGCAGCGTGAGCGCCAGGGCGATCAGCACATCGCCCAGGGTCCAGCGCTTCATGCCGGGCTTATGACCTGTTGCCTGCTTTGCCATCCCGCTCACCCCCTCACGAGAACATGCCGCTGCCGTTGATGCGCTTCACGATGACGTTCGCGCCCACCAGCATGAACAGGTTGATCACCGATTTGAACAGGCCCACCGCGGTGGAGAAGCCATAGTTGGGCGTGGCCTGGAAGGTGATCGAGTAGACATAGGTGTCCAGGATGTCCGAAACGTTCTTGACCGCGGCGTTCTGCATATAGAAGATCTGCTCGAAGCCGGCGTTCATGATGCGGCCCACCTGCAGGATGAACAGCGTGACGATGGTGGCCGAGATGCCGGGCAGCGTCACGTGCCACATCTGCTCCAGCCGTGAGGCGCCGTCCACGGTCGCGGCCTCATATAGCGTGGGATCGATGGCGGCGATGGCGGCCATATAGATGATGGAGTCCCAGCCCATCTCCTTCCAGTTGTGGGTGAGATAGAGCAGGGGGCGGAAGATGGTCTCATCGGCCAGGAAATCCACGCGCTGCCCGCCCAGGGCCACCAGCACCGCGTTCACCGCGCCGCCGTTCGCCAGGAAGTTGGAGATGATGGTCGAGACCACCACCCAGCTCAGGAAGTGCGGGAAGGTGTAGACCGTCTGGTACACGCGCTTCAGGCGGCTGCCGCGCATCTCATTGAGCAGCAGCGCCAGGATGATGGCCGCCGGGAACTGGAACACCAAGCGGCACAGGTTGATCTAGAACGTGTTGCGGATGGCGCGCACGGCCGCCGGGGTCGAGAAGATGCGCTGGAAGTTCGTCCAGCCGATCCACTGCGAGCCCCAGATGCCCAGCTTCGCGTTGTATTTCTTGAAGGCGAGCACCACGCCGCTCATCGGCGCGTAATGGAAGAACGCGAAATACAGGATGCCCGGGATCAGCAGGATATAGAGATAGCGGGCGTCCCAGACCTGCAGGAGCCATCTGCGCAGCTTGGGCTTCATCGAACGGTCACTTCCTTGCGTCATCGGTCAGACCGGCCGCTCTCGCGGAGCGGCGATATGTATCATAAAACGATTTCGTTGACCATATGACACCACATACCGAGCCATAACGCAAGGGCTTTTTCATCAACTGCCGCGCAGGAACGCCTTCAGCTCCGCCAGGCGGCGCTCCATTTCCCGGCGGCCCGTCTGATAGGCCCGCTCCAGGCGCGCGGGGTCCTTCTCCATGTGGCCCACGGGCAGCTTTTCCGGCGGGCGCAGGACGAAGGCGGTGCCGGCCTCCTCACAGGCGCGGACCTGGGCCGTCTGCGCGTTGTAGACCTCATGGCGCACGGCCATCGCGCGCACGAGCGCCGGGTACCGCCGCATCGCCACGCGGAAGGCGGGCAGGCTCGGGCTCGGCGCCTTCACATAGCCCAGCGGCTGCGTGAGGATGACCACCGCCCGGTCATAGCCCCGCTCCAGCATGAAGCGCAGGGGGATCGGGTCGGCGATGCCGCCGTCCAGCAGCTTCCTGCCCTCCAGCTCCACGACGCGCGAGACCAGCGGCATCGAGGCCGAGGCCCGGATCCAGAGCAGGTCCTCCACGCCGCCGTCGGTGCACAGATGATAGACGGGCTCCCCTGTCTCCACATCGGTCGCGCCCACATAGAAGGGCATGGGATCGCGCGCGAAGGCCGCCGCGTCGAAGGGGTCCAGCACCAGCGGCAGCTCACGGTAGCAGAAGTCCACGCCGAACAGGTCGCCCGTGATGAGCAGGCTGTGCACGCCGGCATAGCGCGGATCGCGGCAATAGCGCTCGTTGTAGCGGCGCGCGCGGCCGGGCTGGTGCGACTTCACGTTGCAGCCGAAGGCCGCGCCGGCCGAGATGCCCGCCGCGCCGTCGAAGGTGATGCCATTCTCCTGGAGCACATCGGTCACACCGCAGGTGAAGAGACCGCGCATCGCGCCGCCCTCCATCACAAGGGCCGTAGGCATGGATATCGACCTCCCCCGGATCTTCTCTTGCCCCAGTATACCCCTCCCGGCCGCCGTCCGCAAGGGCTCTTTCCCTTGACGATCGCAGGCTTTGGAAGCATAATAGCATCATATCCCGCCGTGCTCCGGCCGGGATATGGATCCATATGGAACGGGGTGATCCGATGGAAGAGCCCAGGCAGGAGGAGGCCATCGTCTCCTTCCGGCATATCTCCATGCAGTTCCCCGGCGTGCTCGCCAATGACGATGTGTCGCTCGACATCCGCAAGGGAGAGGTCTTCGCCCTGGTGGGAGAGAACGGCGCGGGCAAGTCCACGCTGATGAACATCCTTTATGGCCTCAATACGCCCACCTCCGGGCAGCTCCTGGTGAAGGGGCAGCCGGTGGAGACCTTCTCTCCGGCGGCGGCCATCGCGCGGGGCGTGGGCATGGTGCACCAGCATTTCAAGCTGGTGCCGTCCTTCACCGTCACGCAGAACATCGTGCTGAACGACGAGCCCCGGCGCGGCATCTTCTATGACTTCAAAAAGGCCGCCGCGCTGGTGGAGGCGCTGCAGGCGGAATACGGCCTGCGTGTCCCGCCGGACGCCCATGTGTGCGACCTGAGCGTGGGCCTGCAGCAGCGTGTATAGATCCTGAAGACGCTGCACCGCGGCGCCGAGGTGCTCATCCTGGATGAGCCCACCGCCGTGCTCACGCCCCAGGAGACCGATGAGCTGTTCGCTGTCATCCGCCGCATCGTGAAGGAAAAGCAGATGACCATCATCATCATCACGCACAAGCTGTATGAGGTGATGGCCATCAGCGACCGCGTGGGCGTGATGCGCGCGGGCCGGCTGGTGGGCATCCACCGCACCTGTGACGTGAACGAGCGCATCCTGGCCGGCCTGATGGTCGGCAAGGAGGTGCTCATGGAGCCCCTCGACCACACCAGCCCCGCGCTGGAGGAGGTCGCGATCGAGGTGCAGGGCCTGCAGGTGCTGGACAGCCGCGGCCTGCCCGCGGTGCGCGACATCTCCTTGCAGGTGCGCCGGGGCGAGGTGCTGGGCATCGCCGGCATCGAGGGCAACGGCCAGAGCGAGCTGATCTAGGCCATCACGGCCATGCGCCCCATCCGGGGCGGCACCGTCAAGATCCTGGGAAAGGACATCCGCGGCATGACGCCCGGCCAGGTCCGCGCCCTGGGGCTGGCCCACGTGCCGGAGGACCGCATCTCCACCGGCGTGGCCGCCGCGGCCGACATCACGCACGATCTGGTGGCGGGAAGGCAGCGGGAGCGCCGCTTCGCCCTTGGCGGCATCCATATGAAGCGCCGCGCCATGCGTGAGTACGCGAAGGACCTGTTCGATCGCTTCGACATCCGCGCCGCGGGCATCGATACGCGCGTGGGTTCGCTCTCCGGCGGCAACATGCAGAAGGTCGTGGTCGCCCGCGAGTTCAGCTTCGACGCGCCCGTGCTCATCATCTCCCAGCCCACCCGCGGCGTGGACATCGGCGCCATGGACTTCATCCACAAGCAGATCATGGAGAAGCGCGCCGCCGGCTGCGCCATCCTGCTGGTGAGCGCCGATCTGGACGAGCTCTACCGCCTGTCCGACCGCATGATCACCGTGTATGACGGCAAGGTCACCGGCGAGTTCGACCCGCAGGAGGTCGAGAAGGCCGAGATCGGCTTCCATATGACCGGCGACTACCGCGGAAGGGAGGCGCAGGCATGAAACGCGACGACCGCATCCGTTATCTGGCGAGCCTCGCCTTCAGCGTGGTGCTCGCCCTGCTCGTGGGCGCGGGCATCATGCTCATCACGGGCCACAGCCCTATCGAGGGCTACGGCGCGCTGATCACCGGCGCCCTGGGCAACACCCGCGGCCTGGGCAACACGCTCTATAAGGCCGCGCAGCTGTGCATCACGGGCCTGGCCACCGCCGTGGCGGCGCAGGCCGGCATCTTCAATGTGGGCGGCGAGGGCCAGATGTTCCTGGGCGCGCTGGCCTCGGCCTATGTGGGCGCCGAGCTGAATGGCGTGTCCCCCTGGATCGCCCTGCCCGTGTGCGTGCTGGCCGCCATCGCCAGCGGCGCGCTCTATGCCTACATCCCCGCGGTGATGAAGGTGAAGCTGAAGATCAGCGAGGTCATCACCACCATCCTGATGAACTCCGTGGCCATCTACTTCTGCAGCTATATGGCGAACGGCCCGCTCAAGACCATGGAGAAGGGCGTCAGCTCCGGCACGGCCAAGCTGTCGAAGGACTTCATGTTCACCAAGCTGATCCCCGGCAGCAACCTGACGGACAGCATCTTCTGGATCGCGGCCATCGCGCTGCTGGTCTGGTACCTGATGAGCCGCACCAGCGTGGGCTTCGAGATGGAGCTCACCGGCCAGAACGACCGCTTCGCCCGCTATATCGGCATCAAGAGCGGCAAGCTGGCCATCGGCGGCATGCTGATCTCCGGCGCCATGTGCGGCCTGCTGGGCATGTTCGAGACCTTCGCGCTGCAGAGCCGCTTCAAGACCGACTTCTCCAATGAGTTCTTCTTCGACGGCATGCTGGTGGCGATGATCGTACGCTACAAGCCGCTGGGCATCATCCTGATGAGCCTGTTCTTCGGTGTGCTGAAGACCGGCGCCCTCTCGATGCAGCGCATCGGCATCCCCAGCGAGCTGATCAACATCGTACAGTCGATCATCATCTTCTTCATGGCGGCTGAGGAGGGCGTGATGGCGAACCTCCGTGCCCGCCGTACGCAGCGGCAGGCCGCCATGGCCACCGTCCGGAAGGAGGCGCAGGGCTGATGGATCTGAGCGCTGTCTTCAACCTTTCCACCCTGCTGAACACCGTCAACACCACCACCATCGTCATCCTGGCCGGCCTTGGCTGCCTGATGACCGACCAGGCCGGCATGATGAACATCGGCATCGACGGCATGATGGTCGCCGGCGCCTTCGCCGCGGTGATGGGCTCCTGGCTGGCCGGCAGCTGGGTCGTGGGCCTGCTCTTTGCCCTGCTCACGGGCCTGCTCTTCGGCGCGTTCTATGGGCTGATGGTCATCCGCTACAAGAGCGATGAGTTCATCATCGGCGTGGCGCTGAACATCTTCGCGGTGGCTCTCACCACTTTCATGCTCCGCTCGCTGCCCGGGCAGACGGGCGGCTCCTTCCACCCGACCACCGGCGCAGTGGTCAAGCTGCCCAGCCTGGACCTGGGCATCATCGCCGGGGCCAGCGTGAACATCTCGATCATGGTGCCCATCGCCTTCCTGCTGGTCATCGCGGCCTCGGTCATGCTGCACCGCACGCCCCTGGGCTTCTGGCTGCATGCCTCCGGTGAGCATCCCGAGAGCCTGCGCAGCGTGGGCCGCAGCCCCGAGCGCATGAAGTACCTGGCCAGCCTGCTCTGCGGCATGTTCTGCGGCCTCTCCGGGGCCTATCTCTCGCTGGGCTACCTCTCCACCTTCACCGAGAACATGAGCGCCTCCCGCGGCTATGTGGCCGTGGCCTGTGTCATCTTCGGCCGGTCCGACCCACCGCTGGTGCTGCTGGCGGCCCTGCTGTTCGGCGCCATCGACGCCTGCGGCACCCGCATGCAGTCGGTCATCGACCCCTACCTCACCTCCGCGATGCCCTATGTGGGCACCATCCTGATGATGGCCGTGCTGGCCATCCGCGCCAGGCTGAAGCAGCGCGCCAAAGCCTGACGGACAGAGCGATGCAGTACGCCCCCGGATCGCAGAACCGCGATCCGGGGGCGTCTTTGTCCGGGCACGAGCCATAAAGGATCCATCGTCTGCCGCGCAAAAGGGCTCCCCGCCCTCCGAGGATCGCGCGATCCTCCGAAGGCAGGGAGCCCAAGGTCATGCCTCAGTCACATCACTGGGGGTTCTCGGCGTCGTAGACGGAGGCCTTCTCGGCATGGATCTCGTCCAGGCCGGCAGCGCAGTAGTCAGCCAGCAGCGCGTCATACTTGGCGTCGAACTCGTCGGGCGAGCAGGTGATGACGTCGGTCGCGAAGGACTGGAACATGGTGCGCAGGGTCTCGCCATACTCGCTCTGAGAAGCGATGGGCGTGGTGTACTGGTAGTTCATGATGTAGGTCTTCGTGGCGTTGTAGTTGAAGATCTCCTCCATCAGGTACTCATAGCCGTTGGGGCAGTAGGTGGCAGCCATGGCCTCCAGGGAGGTGGCGTCACGGCGGGTCTGAGCGACCATGATGAACAGGTCGATGTTAGCGTTGGTGGAGGCGAAGCGGGTCTCGCCGTCATAGTCGGAGTTCAGCACCTTCAGGCCGTCGACCACGGTGTAGTTGGCACCCTCGACGCCATACTGCATGTACTCCAGCACCTCGGGCTGAGCCATCCAGTTGATGTACATCATGACCGCTTCGGGATGGTCGCAATAGGCGGAGATACCGGTGGAGATGCCGATGGGGGCCGCCTTGTAGTCATACAGGGTCTCGCCCTTCGGCACGCCGGCATGGGGATCCAGGATGTCGATCTTCGCGTCGGGGCAGTTCTCCATCAGGGTGGAGATGACGTCGGAGTTGGCGCTCAGATAGAAGCCATACACACCGGCGCGGCCGTTCACGAAGTCAGACTTGGCCTGGCTGCCGTCGGAGTCCAGCGCGAACTCGGGGCTGATCAGGCCGGCGTTGTACTGGCGGTTCAGGGTCTCGAAGGTGCGGCGGATGGGCTCCCAGTCCATCGACACGACCTGCAGGTCGGAATAGATGGCGATCTCGCGGGCATCGGTGTGGCCGGTGCGGTAGGCATCGCCGCGGGTGCCGGTGGTGCTGGGCACGCCCTGGGTCGCGGGGATGGTCACATCGCCGCCCAGGTTGTTGTCCTTGAACGCCTGCAGAGCAGCCTCATACTCCTCCAGGCAGGTGGGCATGGACAGGCCGCACTTCTCCAGCCAGTCGGTACGGATGACGGTGGCCCAGTTGTCGGCGTTGTCGCGGGCCGCGGGGAAGAACATCTGGGTCATGGTGCCGTTGTAGTTGTACTTGCCCATGTTGTAGGCATCCTCGCCCACATAGGCCAGGTAGTCGGGCATGTACTCCTTCACCATGTCCTCATCGATGGGCTGCACGAACTCCTGATCGATGTAGGCCAGCAGCTGGGGGTTGTCATAGTGGAAGATCATGTCGGGGGCGGTGGACTTGGAGGTCATCTTGGTGGTGAAGGCGTTCACCTCATCCGTGCGGCTGATCGGGATGAAGGTCACCTTGATGTTGTACTTGTCGCCGAAGTTCTCCTGGATCCAGTGGGTCCAGTAGTTGTCCTCGATGGGATCCTTGATGCCGGAGCGCTGATACACAGGCACCTTCAGCTCGATCTGCTCACCATAGGTGATGACCTTGGCGCCGGACTCGGTGTAGCTCACCACATCCTCCGCCATCGCGGGGACGGAAGCGAGCACGAGGGTCAGCAGCATGCTGAGCGCCAGGACGAAGGAAAGGAACTTCTTCATGGGTCTTCCTCCTTTTTGTTCTATATCCATGTGCGTCCGCACAAGATATACGGTCGATCCGGTCAGCCCTTCACGGCACCGATCATGATGCCGGACACGAAGTACCGCTGCAGGAAGGGATACACGATGATGATCGGGATGGTGGCGAACATGACGCAGGTGGCCTTGATGACCTCGCCCGTCACATAGGTGCTCGAGCCGCCCTCGGAGAGGTTGGCCGCGTCGCTGGCCATGCCCATCAGGTAATACAGCTTCAGCTGCAGGGGATAGAGCGTGGAGTCGTTGACCACATAGTAGAGCGCGTCGCCGTAGGCGTTCCAGCGGCCCACCGCGAAGAACAGGCACAGCGTGGCCAGCACGGGCTTGCTCAGCGGCAGCACCACGCGGAAGAGGATGTCGAAGTAGGACGCGCCGTCCAGGAAGGCGGCCTCCTCCAGCGAGGCGGGGATGGAGCTCTCGATGGTCGAGCGCATGATGATGATGTTATACGCACTGAAGGTGAGCGGCAGCAGCAGGGCCCAGATGGTATCCAGCATGCCCAGGTCGCTCATCAGCAGGTATTCGGGGATCAGGCCGCCGCCGAAATACATGGTGAACATGAAGGCGAAGGCGATGATCCCGCGGCCCTTCAGCTCCTTCTTGGTGAGCGGATAGGCCGCGCACACGGTGAGCACCATGCCGATGATGGTGAACCCGACCGTCAGCGCCACCGTCAGGCCCAGGGAGCGCATCATGGAGGGATCCTCCAGCACCATCCTGTAGCCCTCGAAGGAAAGATCGACGGGCAGGATATAGACCTTCTGGCTCAGCGCCGCGCTGTTGGAGGACAGGGAGATGGCCGCCACATGCAGGAAGGGGATCAGGCACAGGAGCGCCACCAGCGTCAGCAGCACATAGTTGACGATATCGAAGACCCGGCTCCCCAGGCCCTCGCGGATGCGGGTGGGCTTCTTCTTCGCGATCGCGGACATATCGTTCCCTCCCCTCAGATCAGGCCGGATTCACCAAGGGACTTGGCGATCCGGTCGGCGATCAGGATCAGCAGCACGCCGATCACGTTCTGGAACAGGCTCATAGCGGTGGCGTAATGATACTTGCCGTTGTTCAGGCCCACGCGCCACACATAGGTCGCGATCACGTTGGCGGACTTCAGCACCACATAGGGGTTGGACAGCGTGTTCACGCGCTCGAAGGAGGAGCCCAGCACCTTGCCCAGGTTCATGATGAGCAGGGTGACGATGGTGGAGCGGATGCCCGGCAGGGTGATGTGCCAGATGCGGGAGAAGCGCCCCGCGCCGTCCACCGTGGCCGCCTCATACAGCTCGGCCGAGATGCCGGTGATGGCCGCCAGATAGATGATGGTGCCCCAGCCCATCGACTGCCACACGCCGATGAAGATGTAGGTGACCTCCCACAGCGTGGTGTCGGTCAGGAAGGGGATCTTCGTGCCGCCCGCCTGCTCGATGAGGATGTTGATCATGCCGGAATCGGTCTTGAGCAGCATCATGAACACCGAGCCGATGATGACCCAGGACAGGAAGTGCGGCAGATAGATGACGGTCTGCGTCACGCGCTTGAAGGCGGCGTTCTTGGTCTCGTTGAGCATCACCGCCAGCAGGATGGGCATCGGGAAGCCGAAGGCCAGGTCCAGCAGGTTCAGCTTCAGCGTCTGCAGGATCACGTTGATCGACTCCGGCTTGCTGAACAGGTACTCGAAGTTCTTCCAGCCGCACCAGGCGCTGCCGTTGATGCCCTTGATGACCTTGTAGTCCTTGAAGGCCAGCACCAGGCCGCGCATGGGCACATACTTGAACAGGATGCAGAAGGCCATCGGCAGCACCAGCATCGCGTACAGCGGCCAGTACCTGTGCAGATAGTTCGCCGCCTTCCGGCCGCGGCTCCTGGGCGCGCGCGTGCTCATGGTCGACACAGGACATCCCTCCATCACAAAAAACGATCTTTGCACGAAAAAAAGCTCTTTCCTGTATGCTACCATAACACGCAGGAAAAAGCAATCGGAAAATGATCGATATGGTCGATATGGCCCAGATATCATACATCTGTCCCGTCCAGCCAGGGATCCCCCTCCCGGATATCGCGCTCAAGGAGCCGGCGCTCGGCCACGCGCAGCCACCGCCGCTCCCCTGAGGGGCCGGTCAGCGTCACGATCGCCTGGGGCTCCCAGTCATCCGGACGCTCCTCGCAGCCGTAGTCGTCCTCACGGATCGCCGTCACCATCCAGGGCCCGTCCGCGCTCATCCCTTCTTCCACCTCCGGAAGGCACCGGCCAGGATGGCGCCGGAGATGTTGTGCCATAACGAGAAGATGGCGCCGGGCACCGTGGCCATGGCCAGCCCCGGGAACGCCGAGCCCGCCAGCGAGGTGGCCAGGCCGGAGTTCTGCATGCCGATCTCGATCGAGAGCGCCGTCTTGCGCGAGTCGGGCAGCCGCAGCAGCGCCGCCAGCCCATAGCCGCAAAGGTAGCCCAGCAGGTTGTGCAGGATGACCACCGTGAACACCAGCGCGCCGGTCTGCAGGATGCCTGCGCTGTTGCGCGAGACCACCACCGCCACGATGGCCGTGATGGCGATGACCGACACGGCCGGCAGCGCGTCACGCAGGGGCTTCAGCCTGCTGCCCGCCAGGGTGTTGATGAGCAGGCCCAGCCCGATGGGCACGAGCACCACCTTCAGGATGGACAGGAACATGGCCGCCGCGTCCACCGTCACGGTGGTCTGCAGCAGCAGCAGGGTCAGCAGGGGCGTGAGCAGCGGGGCCAGCAGCGTGTTCACCGCCGTCATGCCCACCGAGAGCGCCACATCGCCGCCGGCCAGATAGGTCATCACATTGCTGGAGGTACCGCCGGGGCAGGTGCCCACCAGGATCACGCCGGCCATCAGCGCGGCATCCAGCCCGAAGACGCGGCTCAGGCCGTAGGCCAGCAGCGGCATGATGGTGAACTGCGCCACGCAGCCGATCAGGATGTCCCTGGGCCGCGTGAACACGACGCGGAAGTCCGCAGGCGTGAGCGTGAGGCCCATGCCGAACATGACCAGCATCAGCAGCGGGTCGATCCAGCTGGTCTGCATCCACAGGAAGCCCTGCGGCACAAAGAGCGCCAGCGCGGCCACCGCCAGCACGATGACCGCCATATGCCGGCCCAGAAAGGCCGCGATCTTCTGTAACATCGTTCTTCCTCCATCCGCGCCGGGGCGTCAGGCCCCGGTCTTCAGCTTCTTCTTTTTCTTCTTCCTGCGCTCATAGAAGTTCATCGCCGTCTCGCGCTGCGGGGTGAGCACCGGCGCGGAGAGGCTGCGGCTGCGCACGGCGGCCAGCACCAGGCCCACGCCGCCCATGTTCGTCACCATGTTCGAGCCGCCGTAGCTGATAAAGGGCAGCGGGATGCCTGTGATGGGCATGCCGCCGGTCGTCATGGCCACGTTCTCGAACACATGGAACAGCAGCATCGCCATCACGCCGATGATGACCAGCTTCGAGAAGCGGTCGCGGGTGTAGCGCGCCAGATACAGCATGCGCAGGATGATGGCCAGGTACATCAGCACGATGGCCAGGCAGCCCACGAAGCCGAAGGCCTCGCCGATGGTCGCGAAGATGAAGTCGGTCCAGTCGGCGGGCACGTAGTTCAGCTGGCTCCAGGCGCCGTTCACGAAGATGCCGATGCCATACAGCCCGCCGGAGCCGATCGCCGTCTGCGACTGCGTCTGCTGGTAGGCGTCCGTGCTGGAATAGGAGCTCGGATCGAAGAAGGCCATGATGCGGGCCAAACGGTAGCTGTCCGGCGCGAAGGTCATCATGTAGCCCAGCAGGGCCGCGATGGCCAGCACGGCGCCCAGGAACAGCAGCCACAGGGTGCTCGCCTTCGTGTCGGCAAAGAAGAGCATCACCGCCACGATGAACACGACCACCATCAGGGAGCCCATCTCGCCGGAGGCCAGCACGATGACGGCCGGGATGCCCACCATGACGCCCATCTCGATCAGCTCGCGCAGGTTGCTCAGGGGGTGCTCATACCGTGAGAGCAGCCTGGCCAGGTACAGGATCAGCGCCAGCTTGATGAACTCTGAGGGCTGGATGGTGTAGCCATAGATGATATCGGTCCAGGCCTTCACGCCCTGGGCTCGGTTCGTGATCAGCGTGAAGCCGACCAGGAAGGTGGCCGCCAGGTAGGCGATACCGCAGTGCCTGTAATAGAAATCGAAGGGCACGCTCAGCAGCGCCGCGATGATCAGGGGCGCCACCGCCACGAAGAGGCACTGGCGCATGGCGTAGGTGGAGTCGGTGATGTAGTTCAGCAGCGACTGCCCCGCCTCCGAGCTGGTCGAGAAGGTCGCCACCGACACCGCCAGGATGCTGAACAGCGCCAGCGAGAACACCATCACGATGAGCGGGATATCCAGATGGGCCCTGGCCCGCCGGTCCTCTACGATCATCGCCTGTCCTCCCTTCTCCAGATCAGCTCCTCCGGCTTCCGGCGGATCCAACGCCGGTACCAGGGCAGCACCTCGGTGCCCACCTCATCCTGGGGCACGTCCTCACCCAGCATGCGCCGGGCGATCCTGCGCAGCTCCTCGGCCGCGGGGCATTCCGCCTCCACCGCCGTGCGGTGCGCCAGCGAGGCGCGGTACACCGTGCGGTCCTCCGGGATCTGTCCCAGCAGCTCCAGGTCCAGCGTCTGCGCCACCACGCGCGCGGGATACATCTCCCTCGCCCGCACCAGCTCGGCATCCAGCCGGTTCACGACGAGCTGGGGCCGGGGCAGCTCGCGCGCCCTGAGCAGCATCGCGGTGCGCTCGGCGTCGCGGATGCACACGTCGTCCGGCGTCGTCACCAGCAGCACCTCGTCCAGCGGCGCGCGCAGCAGGTTGCGCAGGCCCTTCTCGATGCCGGCCGGGCTGTCGATGAGCACCTGGTCGAAGCGCTGCTTCAGCTCCTCCAGCAGGCCGGCGAAGGCCTTGTCCTTCAGGTCGCGGCAGCGGGCGAACTGGGCGGCGGGCAGCAGGCAGAGCCCCTCGACCGCGCCGGAGCGCACCAGGGCCTGGTCCAGCGTGCAGCGGCGCGCCGTCACGTCCACCAGGTCATAGACGATGCGGTCCGCCAGGCCTAGGATCGCGTCCTGGTCCCGCAGGCCGATGTCCGCGTCCACGACGCACACCCTCTGCCCGCGCTCGCACAGCGCCACGCCTAGGCTGGCCGCCAGGGTGGACTTTCCCACGCCTCCCTTGCCGGAGGTGATGAGCCATGCCTTTCCCATGCCGCGCTCCTTTCGTCAGGCCTTGTCACGGCCCTTCAGCTTCTCCGCCTGGTCGGGCGGCAGCTCGAAATCGTCCTTGCGGTTGAAATCAGCGAACTCGCTGATGTAGTCGCGCCGGGGCTCCACCTTGTCGCCCATCAGGATGGTGACCAGGCGGTCGGCCTGCGCCGCGTCGTCGATGGTCACCTGCATCAGCTTGCGCTGGGAGGGATCCATCGTGGTGGCCCACAGCTGCTCGGGGTCCATCTCGCCCAGGCCCTTGTAGCGCTGGACCAGATAGCCCTTGCCGGCGGCCTTGGTCAGCTTCTGCAGCTCCTTGTCATCATAGGCATAGGCGATCTTGTCGCCCTTCTGCACCCGGTACAGGGGCGGCATGCCGATGTACACATGCCCCGCGGTGATCAGATCCTTCATATACCGCAGGAAGAAGGTGAGCAGGATCGCGCGGATGTGCGCGCCGTCCTGGTCGGCATCGGAGAGGATGATCACCTTGTGGTACTTGAGGCCTGTCAGGCTGAAGTTCTCATCGATGCCCGTGCCCAGCGCGGTGATCAGGCTGCGGAACTCCTCGTTGCTCAGCACCTGGTCCAGGCGCTTCTTCTCCACGTTGAGGGGCTTGCCGCGCAGGGGCAGGATGGCCTGGAAGCGGCGGTCGCGGCCCTGCTTGGCGCTGCCGCCGGCCGAGTCGCCCTCCACGATGAAGAGCTCGTTGTCCTCGGGCTTCTTGCCGGAGGAGGCCGCCAGCTTGCCCACCAACGGCGCCGCGTCCAGCGCGTTGGCCTTGCGGGCGTTGTCGCGGGTCTTGCGGGCCGCTTCGCGCACCTGCGCGGCCTTCACCGCCTTGCCCACGATGCTCAGGGCCACGTCCTGGTGCTTCAGGTCGTCCAGCCAGATGCTCAGCTTCTCGGTGATGATGGCATCCACGGCCGGGCGCACCTCGCTGTTGCCCAAGCGTCCCTTGGTCTGGCCCTCGAACTGCGGCTCCTTCACCATGGCGATGAGCACACAGGTGAGGCCCTCGCGGAAGTCCTCGCCGGAGAGGTTGCTGTCCTTCTCCTTCAGGATGCCGTTCTTGCGGGCGTAGTCGTTGAAGCACTTGGTGAAGGCGGACTTGAAGCCCGTCTCATGGCTGCCGCCCTCCGCCGTGGGGATGTTGTTCACATAGCTGAAGAGGCTCTCGGTGTAGCCGTCGGTATACTGGATGGCCGCGCGGCAGATGACCTCGTCCTTCTCGCCCTCCAGCAGGATCACGTCCTCATGCAGGGGCGTCTTGTCCGCGTTCAGGTAGCGCACGAAGTCGGCGATGCCGCCGGTATAGTAGAACTCGCGGGTGCGCTTCTCGGCGTCCTTCTCGCGCTCATCGGTGAAGGTGATGCACAGGCCCTTGTTCAGGTAGGCCAGCTCCTGCAGGCGGCGGGCCACCTGCTCGGCGTTGAAGCGCACGTCCTCGAAGATGGTGTCGTCCGGCAGGAAGCGCACCAGTGTGCCGCGCTTGCGGGTGTTGCCCACGCGCTCCAGCGGCCCCTGGGGGATGCCGGCCATCACCTTGCCCTTCGCCTCGTCATACTCCGAGGTGAAACGCATGCGGTAGTGCGTCCAGTCACGGTAGACGTCCACGGTCAGCCAGCGGCTGAGGGCGTTCACCACGGAGGCGCCCACGCCGTGCAGGCCGCCGGAATAAGCGTAGTTGCTGTTGTTGAACTTGCCGCCGGCATGCAGGCGGGTGTAGATGACCTCCAGGCCGGAGATGCCCAGCGTGGGGTGGGTGTCCACAGGCACACCGCGGCCGTCGTCATACACGCTGGCCGAGCCGTCGGTGTGCAGGGTGACCTCCACATGGCTGGCATAGCCGTTGCTGGCCTCATCGATGGCGTTGTCCACGATCTACCACAGCAGATGATGCAGGCCGCGGGAGGAGGTGGTGCCGATATACATGCCGGGACGCATGCGGACGGCCTCCAGCCCCTCCAGGACCTGGATGTCGCTCGCACCATAGGTCTGACCCATGTTCGTGTTTACTCCTTCTCGTTCTCGAGCTTTTCGCGCAGCGCCTCGACCACCTCGCGCAGGCGGAGGCCGTCGCAGGGCATGATGATGTCGGCCCACTGCTCATAAAGGGGGCAGCGCTCGTCATACAGGTCGCGCAGGGTCCAGCCGGGCTTGATGGTCACGCCGCGGGCATGCAGGTCGCCCAGGCGCTCCTCCACCGCGGGGTAGCTCAGCTGCAGATAGACCACCGTGCCGATCTGCTTCAGGTGCTCCATCGCCTCACGGCCATAGATCACGCTGCCACCGGTGGCGATCACGCTCCTGCGGCAGTCCAGCGAGGCGTTCACCTCGTTCTCGATCTGGCGGAAGCCGTCGTCACCGACGTCCTCGATGATCTGCGAGAGCTTCTTGCCCTGGCGCCGCTGGATCACGATGTCGCTGTCGACCATCTCCAGGTTCAGGGTCTTCGCCAGCACCACGCCCACGGTGCTCTTGCCGCAGCCGGGCATGCCGATGAGGACGATGACGTCCTTCTTCATAGGGGGAGCCTCCTTGTCATACGCTGCCGTTCCGCAACATCTGTAAACAGAGATAAACAGAGGATGGGAGCCACCTGTCAGGGAGCTCCCATCCTCCAGATCGCCGGTAGATCGCGGAAGCTGACGCCGGCTCAATAGTTATTTTCGCGGATCTCGATATCGCGGTAGCGGTGCATGCCGGTACCGGCGGGGATCAGCTTGCCGATGATGACGTTCTCCTTGATGCCCAGCAGCGGGTCGACCTTGCCCTTGATGGCGGCCTCGGTCAGCACGCGGGTGGTCTCCTGGAAGGACGCGGCGGACAGGAAGCTGTCGGTGGCCAGGGAGGCCTTGGTGATGCCCAGCAGGATGCGCTTGGCGCTCGCCGGATCCTTGCCCTCCATGATGGCCTCGCGGTTGGCCTTCTCGAACTGGAAGATATCCACCATCGAGCCGGGCAGCAGCTGGGTGTCGCCCGCGTCCTCGATGCGCACCTTGCGGAGCATCTGGTGGATGATGATCTCGATGTGCTTGTCGGCCACGGCCACGCCCTGCAGGCGGTAGGTCGAGAGGACCTCCTTGAGCAGGTAGTCCTGCACAGCCTTCACGCCGCGGATGCGCATGAGGTCGTGGGGATTGATGGCGCCCTCCACCAGCTCCTGACCGGCCTCCACATGGTCGCCGGCCTGGACCTTCAGGCGGCTGCCATAGTTGATCGGATAGGCGCGGGTATCGGCGGGATCGTCGTCGTTGGTGATCTGCACCACGCGGCGGTTCTTCTGCTCGGTGATCTCCACGCGGCCGCTCACCTCGGTCAGGGTCGCCTCGTGCTTCGGCTTGCGGGCCTCGAACAGCTCCTCCACGCGGGGAAGGCCCTGCGTGATGTCCTCGCCGCCGGCGATACCGCCGGTATGGAAGGTACGCATGGTCAGCTGCGTGCCGGGCTCACCGATGGCCTGGGCGGCGATGATGCCGACGGCCTCGCCGATGTCCACCTTGCCGCCACGGGCCATGTTCTGGCCGTAGCAGGCGGCGCACACGCCGTTCTCGCAGCGGCAGGTCAGCACGGAACGCACCATGGCGCGCTTCACGCCGGCCTTCACGCAGGCCTGGGCCTTGCGGTGGTCGATGGCCTCGTTCAGGTGCACGATGACCTCACCGGACACGGGATCGCAGATGTCCTCCGCCGCGGTACGGCCGCGCAGGCGGTCCTCCAGGGGCTCGATGGACTGCTTGCCGCTCATCAGCTCCTCGACCACGATGCCGCGGACCTTCTCGTTGCGGTTCGCGAAGCAGTCCTCCTCGCGGACGATCAGCTCCTGGCTGACGTCCACCAGGCGGCGGGTCAGGTAACCAGAGTCAGCGGTACGCAGAGCGGTATCGGACAGGGACTTACGGGAGCCGTGGGACGAGAGGAAGAACTCCAGCACGTTCAGGCCCTCGCGGAAGTTCGCGCGGATAGGCAGCTCCACGGTCTTGCCGGAGGGAGAAGCCATCAGGCCGCGCATGCCGGCCAGCTGGGACACCTGCGCGGAAGAACCGCGGGCGCCGGAGTCGGTCATCATGCGGATGGGGTTGAACTTGTCCAGGTTGGGCAGGATCATATCGCGCAGGTCATGGGTGGTATCGTTCCACAGGTCGATGACGCGGCGATAGCGCTCGTCCTCGCTCATGATGCCGCGGCGATACGCGCCGTTGATCTTAGCGACCTGCGCGTCGGCCTTGGCCAGCATCTCCGTCTTCACGGCAGGCACCTTGATGTCGGCGACCGACACGGTGATGGCGCCCACGGTGGAGTACTTATAGCCCAGGGCCTTGATCTTGTCCAGCACCAGGGCGGTCTTGTGCTCCTTCTGGCTGTAGAAGCACATATCCACGATGCTGGAGAGCTCCTTCTTGCCGATGGGCTTCTTGTCCGTCCAGTCGGCGCACTCCAGCAGGAACATGTCGTCCATGCTCTTGCGGGGCTTGAAGCCCATGTCCTGCGGGATGGCCTCGTTGAAGATCAGGCGGCCCAGGGTGGTCTGGATCAGGCGGCTCTCGGTCTCGCCCTCGAAGGTGCGGGACACGCGGACCTTGATGGGGCTCTGCAGGGTGATCTCGTTCTGGGAATAGGCCATCATGGCCTCGTCCTGGTCGCGGAAGATCCTGCCGGCGCCCTTGCCGTTCTCGTTCACGATGGTCAGGTAATAGCAGCCGATGACCATGTCCTGAGAGGGCGAGATGACGGGCTTGCCGTCGGAGGGCTTCAGGATGTTGTTGTGGGCCAGCATCAGGAAGCGGGCCTCAGCCTGGGCCTCCATGCTCAGCGGCACATGCACGGCCATCTGGTCGCCGTCAAAGTCGGCGTTGAAGGCGGTGCAGGCCAGGGGATGCAGCTTGATGGCCTTGCCCTCCACCAGGATGGGCTCGAAGGCCTGGATGCCCAGGCGGTGCAGCGTAGGCGCACGGTTCAGCAGCACGGGATGGTCGCGGATGACCTCCTCCAGGATGTCCCAGATCTCGTTGCTCGCCTTGTCCACCTGGCGCTTGGCGCTCTTGATGTTCTTGCTCTTGCCCAGGGCCACCAGCTTGGCCATCACGAAGGGCTTGAACAGCTCCAGGGCCATGTTCTTGGGCAGACCGCACTGGTGCAGCTTCAGCTCGGGGCCGACCACGATGACGGAACGGCCGGAGTAGTCCACGCGCTTGCCCAGCAGGTTCTGGCGGAAGCGGCCCTGCTTGCCGCGCAGCAGCTCGCTCAGGCACTTCAGGGTGCGGTTGCCGGGGCCGGTCACGGGGCGGCCGCGGCGGCCGTTATCGATCAGCGCGTCCACAGACTCCTGCAGCATGCGCTTCTCGTTGCGGACGATGATGTCCGGCGCGCCCAGCGACAGCAGCCTCTTCAGGCGGTTGTTGCGGTTGATCACGCGGCGGTACAGGTCGTTCAGGTCGGAGGTGGCGAAGCGGCCGCCGTCCAGCTGCACCATGGGGCGCAGGTCCGGGGGCAGCACGGGCAGGCAGGTCAGCACCATCCACTCGGGCTTGTTGCCGCTGGCGCGGAAGGATTCCACGACCTCCAGGCGCTTCACCAGGCGGACGCGCTTCTGGCTCTCGGTCTCGCGGGGCTGGCCGTTGCGGGCCTTGTCCAGCTTGGCGATCTCTTCCTTCAGCTGCACGCTCAGCTGCTCCAGGTCCAGGGACTGGAGCATCTCCTGCACGGCCTCGGCGCCCATCTTGGCCACGAAGGTCTTGCCCTCGGCCTTCAGCTCGTGGATCTCGGCATCGTCCAGCAGGTCATAGAGGGCCTTGCCGGAATCGCCGGGATCCAGCACGATGAAGTTGACGAAATACAGCACCTTCTCCAGCTTGCGGGGGCTGATGTCCAGCAGCATGCCCATCCGGCTGGGGATGCCCTTGAAATACCAGATATGGCTGACAGGGGTCGCCAGCTCGATATGGCCCATGCGCTCGCGGCGGACCTTGGCGCGGGTCACCTGCACGCCGCACTTCTCACAGACCTTTTCCTTGTTCTTGAACTGCATGCGCTTATACTTGCCGCAGGCGCACTCCCAGTCCTTCGTGGGTCCGAAGATGCGCTCGCAGTAGAGGCCGTCCCGTTCGGGGCGCAGCGTGCGGTAGTTGATCGTTTCAGGCTTGGTGACTTCACCGTGAGACCAGGCGCGGATCTGCTCCGGAGACGCCATGGTGATCTGGATGGAGTCCATATTGGAAAGCTCGAACAAAAGAGTCCACACTCCCTTCTGACCTTGAGCCGATGACGGACGGCCGCTTACAGGGTGTCGTCGTCGATGTTGAAGTCGTCCATGTTCATGCTGTCATCGTCATCCAGCGAGAAGTCCTCGGCGCTGAAGCTGTCTCCGGACTCGAGGCCATCCAGGTCTTCCTCCTGGCCGGGCTTCGCCTCCTCCACAGGCTCCTCCACGATCTCGCCGGGCGCGGGGATCTCGTCCTCACGCGCATAGGGCGGCTCGTTCGGGGACACGTCCTCGGGGTCGAGCTCGGGGATCTCGATCACGTTCTTGTCCTTGTCCAGGATGCGGATATCCAGGCACAGGGACTCCAGCTCCTTGATCAGCACCTTGAAGGACTCGGGCACGCCGGGAGCCGGGATGTTGTGGCCCTTCACGATGGCCTCGTAGGTCTTCACGCGGCCCACGGTATCGTCCGACTTCACGGTGATGATCTCCTGCAGGGTGTTGGCGGCGCCATAGGCCTCCAGGGCCCAGACCTCCATCTCACCGAAGCGCTGGCCGCCGAACTGGGCCTTGCCGCCCAGAGGCTGCTGCGTCACCAGGGAGTAGGGGCCGGTGGAGCGGGCATGCATCTTGTCGTCCACCAGATGGTGCAGCTTCAGGAAGTACATGATGCCCACGGTCACGGGGTTCTCGAAATAATTGCCGGTGCGGCCGTCGCGCACACGGACCTTGCCGTCGACGAAGAGCTTCTTCTCCTCATCGTTCAGGTCCAGGCGGATGGGCAGACCGTTGTGCGCGAAGGACGTGGTCTGATGCCAGTCGCTCTCGTCGCGGGGCTTGGACATGGTGTCCACGGCCTTCTCCAGGCAGGCACGGATCTCCTCATAGGTGGCGCCGTCGAACACGGGGGTGGCGATGTGCCAGCCCAGGGCACGGCACGCCAGGCCCAGATGGACCTCCAGCACCTGGCCCAGGTTCATACGGGAAGGCACGCCCAGGGGGTTCAGCACGATCTGCAGGGGGGTGCCATCAGGCAGGAAGGGCATGTCCTCCTCACGCAGGATGCGGGACACGACGCCCTTGTTGCCGTGGCGGCCGGCCATCTTGTCGCCCACCGAGATCTTGCGCTTCTGGGCGATGTAGACGCGGACCATCTTCTGCACGCCGGGGCTCAGCTCGTCGTGGTTCTCGCGGGTGAAGATCTTCACGTCCACCACGATGCCGCCCTCGCCATGGGGCACGCGCAGGGAGGTGTCGCGCACCTCGCGGCTCTTCTCGCCGAAGATGGCGCGCAGCAGGCGCTCCTCGGCGGTCAGGTCGGTCTCGCCCTTCGGGGTGACCTTGCCGACCAGGATATCGCCGGGATGTACCTCGGCGCCGATGCGGATGATGCCCGCGTCGTCGAGGTCCTTCACGGCCTCCTCGCTCACATTGGGGATGTCGCGGGTGATCTCCTCCGGGCCCAGCTTGGTGTCGCGGGCCTCGGTCTCCTGGCTCTCGATATGGATGGAGGTGTACACGTCCTCCTTCACGAGCTTCTCGCTCAGCAGGACGGCGTCCTCGTAGTTGTAGCCCTCCCAGGTCATGAAGCCGATCAGCGCGTTGCGGCCCAGGCCGATCTCGCCCTTCTCGGTGGAGGGGCCGTCCGCCAGCAGGTCGCCCTTCTCGATGATCTGGCCCGCGGACACCACGGGGCGCTGGTTGATGCAGGTGCCCTGGTTGGAGCGGGTGAACTTGGTCAGGTGATAGGTGTGGCGCTCGCCCAGCTCGTCCTTGATGACGACGGTGTCGCCGCTCACCTTGTCGACCACGCCGCTCTCCTTGGCCAGGATGACCACGCCGGAGTCATGCGCGGCGCGGTACTCCATGCCGGTGGCGACCATGGGCGCTTCAGGCACCAGCAGCGGCACGGCCTGGCGCTGCATGTTGGAGCCCATCAGGGCGCGGGTCGCGTCGTCGTTCTCCAGGAAGGGGACCATGGCCGTGGCCACAGACACCACCTGGCGGGGCGACACGTCGACGAAGTCCACCCTGTTCTTGGGCACCTGGATGATGTCGGCCTTGTCGCGCACCATCACATAGTCATTGATGAAGCAGTTGTTCTCGTCCAGCTTCTCATGGGCGGTGCCCACGCGGTACAGGTCCTCCTCGTCGGCCGTCATGTAGACGATCTCGTCGGTGACCTGGCCCAGCTCCTTGTTCACGCGGCGGTAGGGAGCCTCGATGAAGCCATATTCATTGATGCGGGCATAGCTGGCCAGCGAGCCGATCAGACCGATGTTCGGGCCTTCAGGCGTCTCGATGGGGCAGATGCGGGCATAGTGAGAATAATGCACGTCGCGGACCTCGAAGGAGGCGCGCTCGCGGTTCAGGCCGCCCGGGCCCAGGGCGCTCAGACGGCGCTTGTGGGTCAGCTCGGCCAGGGGGTTCGGCTGGTCCATGAACTGGCTCAGCTGGCTGCTGCCGAAGAACTCCTTGATAGCCGCGCTCACGGAGCGGATGTTGATCAAGTCGCCGGGCTTGGCGTCGGTGCTGTCCTGGGTGGACATGCGCTCGCGCACCACGCGCTCCAGGCGGCTCATGCCGATGCGGATCTGGTTCTGCAGCAGCTCACCCACAGAGCGCAGGCGGCGGTTGCCCAGATGGTCGATGTCATCGGTGCTGCCGATGCCATAGGGCAGGCCCACCAGATAGCTGACGGAGGCCACCATGTCATCGGGCGTGATGAACTTGGGCATCAGCACGTTCAGGTTGCGGCGCAGGTCCTCCTTCAGGGTCTCCTCGGTGGACTCGGAGATCACCTGCTGCAGGGTGGGCAGATGCACATACTCGTTGATGCCCACCTCGGCGGGATCGAAGGGCAGATAGGCGGCGGCATCCACGAAGTTGTTGCCCACCACGCGGTGCTGGGTGCCCTCCACGTCGACCCACACGGCGTTCACGCCGGCGTTCTGGATGGCACGGGCGGTCTCCAGATCGATGGTGGCGCCCTTCTCGACCATGACCTCGCCGGTCTGCGGATCGACGATGTCCTCCGCGGCCACCTGGTCCTTCAGGCGGGCGGCCAGGCCGAGCTTCTTATTATACTTATAGCGGCCCACACGCATCAGGTCGTAGCGCTTGGGGTCGAAGAAGTAGGCCTCGAACAGCTTGGTCGCGCTCTCGAGAGAGGCGGGCTCGCCGGGCTTCTGCTTCTTATAGATCTCCTCCAGGCCTTCCTCGCGGCTCTGCGCGTTGTCGCCCTTCTCCAGGGTGGCGCGCAGGCGCTCGTCATCGCCCAGCAGCTCCACGATCTGCTCATCGGTGCCATAGCCGATCGCGCGCAGCAGCACGGTGATGGGCATCTTGCGGTTGCGGTCGATACGCACCCACAGCACGCCGTTGGAGTCCGTCTCATACTCGATCCACGCGCCGCGGTTCGGGATGATCTGGCTGGAGAACAGCGGCATGCCGGACTTGTCCATCTCCATGGTGAAATAGGCACCGGGAGAGCGGACCAGCTGGCTCACGATGACGCGCTCCGCGCCATTGATGATAAAGGTACCGTGATCGGTCATCAGCGGGAAATCGCCCATGAAGACGTCGGCCTCGACCAGCGTGCCGTTCACACGGTCGGTCAGGCGCACCTTCACCTTGAGCGGGGCGGAATAGGTCAGATCGCGCTCGCGGCAGCGCGCTTCGGAGTTCTTGGGCTCCTCCAGGCTATAATCCACGAATTCGAGGACGAGGTTGCCGTTGTAGTCGCTGATGGGCGACACGTCCGCCAGCACCTCACGAAGGTCGACATCAAGGAAGCGGCGATAGGAATTCTTCTGCACCTCGATCAGGTCCGGCATCTCCAGGACCTCTTTGATGCGGGAGAAGCTCATGCGCTTCCGGTTCTTACCCATCTGGACCTCATGCACCATTTGATCGATCACCCCTCATGTTCTTGACCATGCATCCACACACGCGCTGCTCCGCTCTCTGCCGCCCTCCCCTCTCAGAAAGGGCTTGACAAAGCATCCCGATGCCTGTACAATGGGCATACGAAATATCGCGCAGCAGTAAAGATACTGATGCAATTTATTATCATAGCAGACTTGATGGCGATCGTCAAGCATTTTTCATGTTTTCGCATAATTTTCCTGTGAGAAGGTCAGCGCAGGGGCTGTGCCCCTGCACCCCCTGTCCGTTCCGATGCCGCTCGATAGGCCATGCGGCGCCGTTGACCTCTTCCGGCGCTTCGCGCCACCTTCCCCATAGGGGAAGGCTTTCGGGTCTCTTCGATGCAGCAGGCTCCTATCGCGGCAGGGAGTTCCCTATCCTCCCGACCTCCTTCCCCGGCCCGGGGAAAAGGAGGAGGAGGGGGCGCAGGGGCTGCGCCCCTGCACCCCCTGTCCGTTCCGATGCCGCTCGATAGGCCATGCGGCGCCGTTGACCTCTTCCGACGCCGCATTTCCACCAAGCTACATCGGAGCGCACCAAAAGGCTCCCCCTCCGGGGGAGCTGTCGCCGAAGGCGACTGAGAGGGTCCACCAGGGCGCTGCCACCGCAGCCGAATGAGAGGGTCCTCAGGCGCTTCCACCGCAGCCGACTGAGAGGATCCTCCGGGAGACCTGTCCCGCAAATGCGACCGAGCAGGTCGGCATCCCCCTATCGGATCTTTCCTCTATATATCATCCCAAACAGAGAAGGAGCATGATCGCCGATGAGCGAGAAGCGGTACCTCACGGCCGGCGTGGTCGGCGCGGGCATGATGGGCAGGAGATATATCGGGAACATCCGGGAGCGGTTCCCGCAGATCCGGGTGAAGCGCGTGTGCGCGGCGCACCTGGAGAGCGCGCGGCGGCTGGCGGAGGGCACGGACATCCTGCCCTGCGCCTATGAGGACATCCTCGCGGACGACGAGATCGACCTGGTGCTGTGCCTCACCCCGGCCTGCACCCATGAGGAGATCATCCGCCGGGCGCTGGAAGCCGGCAAGCACGTGTATACCGAAAAGACCATGACCATCGCGCCCGAGACGGCAAAGGCGCTGGCTCTTCTGGCCGATGAGAAGGGGCTCCTGCTGGGCTCGGCGCCGGATACCTTCCTGGGCGCCTCGCTGCAGACGGCGCGCAGGGCGATCGACGAGGGGCTCATCGGCGAGCCGACCTCCTTCACCGCCGCGGCGAACCGCGACAACGAGCGCATGCTCAGCTTCTATTCCTTCCTGCGCATGCCGGGCGGCGGCGTCTGCTATGACTACGGCGTGTATTACATGACCGCCATCGTGAGCCTGCTGGGCCCTGTGGCCGAGACGGCGGCCTTCGTGCGCGCGCCGTGGCCCACCCATATCAACATCGATCCCGCCAGCCCGCTCTATGGTCAGGAGATGGACACGCCCAACGAGAGCGAGGTCTCGGCCATCCTGCGGCTGCGCAGCGGCGTGACAGGCACCTTCCACCTCAACGCGGACAGTGTGCGCGGTGACCGGGCGCATTTCGCGGTCTACGGCACGAAGGGCATCCTGTATCTGGGCGACCCCAACCAGTTCGGCTGCCCGGTGCGGCTGCTGAGGAGCGACGCGTCCGAGCCGGAGGAGCTGCCGATGCCCTTCGGCTACAGGGTGGAGTCGCGCGGGCTGGGCGCGGCGGACCTGGCGCGCGCGGTGCTCGAGGGCGGGCGTCCCCGCGCGGACAAGGCCATCGCCGTGCATGTGGAGGAGGTGCTCTCCGCCATCCTGAGCAGCGGGGAGGATCACGCCTTCCATACCATCTCTTCCACCTGTGAGCGGCCGGAGCCCATGCCAGAGCTCTGATGCTTACACAAATAAGATCGGCAGGGAGTTTCGCGCCTGCGGGCGCGACCAGAGGGCTTTCCGATCGCCCTCTGGACTGCTTCGGATCCCCGTTGATGTTATGTCGATCTTAATTGAGGATAATATTATAGGTCGTTTTTTGAGATCGGTATGACACGATCCCACACAAAAAAGCGGGCTCACGCCCGCTTTTTTGTGATGTTTTTCAGCAGTTGGGGCCCCACTCGACGGTGATGTCGGTGACCTGGCCGTTCACCAGCATGAGGACGGTGTTGTCGGGAGAGGAGAACAGGATGCCCTCGGCCTCCTTGGCCTTCAGGTAGTCGGCCACATCGGCCTTGTCCAGCTCGGCCTCATCGTACTCGTCATGGTAGTCGCCGTCATCGCCCATCTTGTAGGTGCGCACGGTCACCTTGTCAGCCAGAGGATAAGCGGCCTGGCCCACCAGGGTGCGGGAGGCCACATCGTCCAGCATCATGCTGTACAGGGTCTCGGGATCCTCGTCCACATAGCGCAGGGAGACGCCCTCTTCGGTCTCGTCATAGCCGCCGTTGATCTCGTAGCCGTACTCGGTCTTCTCCACGGTGTTCACGGTCAGCTCCTCATCGTTGGCGAACAGCTTGTCACCGGGCTGCAGGGCCTCGATGTCTTCCTTGTAGTACATGTCCAGGGCGTACACGCTGTAGATCAGGCAGCCGGTCTCGTCCACCTGCACAGGGTCGAGCGAGACATGCACGGCGCCGCCCTCGTCACCGTAGGTCTCCATGTCCACATCATAGGCGGGGGAAAGGGTCTTGCCCTCGGCGGAGGCCAGCACGCAGCCGGTCACAGCGAGCATCAGCGCAGTCAGGATCGCAAAGAACTTCTTCATACGGGGATACCTCCTTCATCGTTCCGGCCGTCCGCGGCCGATCTTCTTGTTTCACTTCCGTACCTCTTGGGTACGATGATAAGATAGCACAGCTTGCTCTCTTCAACAAGGGGGGGATCGGCGGGATAGCGCGCCTGTTTTCCGCCCGCGTGGCGGGATAGGCCGAGCCCGGGGCGTTCCTCCCCTGCCCGGCTCCAAAAACAGCTTGACCCGGGGCCTCATCCGTGCTATCATCCATCGGGATGCCTCTGTGACAGCCATGAAAGGAGATGGACCCATGACGACGAGCTATGGCGCGATCCTGGCGGTCACCTATGCCACGCTCCTCGTGCTCGCGGCCCTCATCCGCGCCAATGGACGCATCAGCCGCGAGGACAAGCCGCGCTTCTATCTCATCTGCGGGCTCATCATGTTCTCCGCCTTCTGGGAGGGGCTATCCGTGGCCCTGAACGGCGCGCCGGCCCAGACCCGCGGCCTGCATACCCTGGCCAAGTGCATGGACTACATCGTCACGCCCATCTGCAGCGTGCTGTTCATCCGGCAGGTGGCGCCCCGCAGCCGCGCCTGGCACCCGATGGCGGTCATCCTGGGCGGCAACACGGTGCTGCAGATCGTCTCGGCCTTCACCGGCTGGACCTATTATATCGATGCCGACAACGTCTACCGGCACGGGCCCTATCACTTCATCTATATCACCGTGTATGCCCTGGCCGCCCTGTTCGTGGTCTATGCCTTCCTCGAGTACGGCAAGAAATATGAGCGGCAGAACCGCGGCGCGCTGTTCGCCATCTTGGGCCTGCTGAGCCTGTGCGTGCTGCTGCAGGAGGTGTTCGGCAGCGAGGCCCGCGTGATCTACCTGGGCCTCTCCATCGCCTCCTGCATGCTCTTCATCCATTACACCGAGTTCAGCCAGATCGAGCAGGACGCCGCGCTGCAGCGGCAGGACCGGCTGCTGGCCACCGACGCCCTTACCGGGGTGCACAGCCGCTTTGCCTATAAGCAGGTGCTTTCCGAGCATGACGCCATGCCCAGCCTGCCCGGCTGGCTGGCCGCCTTCGAGGTGGACCTGAACGGCCTGAAGATGGTGAACGACACCCTGGGCCATGAGGCCGGCGATGAGCTCCTGCGCGGCACGGGCGCCGTGCTCCTGCAGGCCATCGGCAGCGCGGGGCAGGTCTTCCGCATCGGCGGCGATGAGTTCGTCATCCTGCTGGACAGCAGAGCCATGGCCCCCGAGCAGGCCGTGGAGCGCCTCCGCGCCGCCTCCGCCGCGTGGCACGGCGAGCTGGCCCAGGAGATGAGCCTTTCCATCGGCACCGCCTCCGCCGCCGAGTTCCCCGCCTGGGACCTGACCCAGCTGGTCCACGAGGCCGACCAGCGCATGTATGTCGACAAGGACCGCTATTACAGCCTGCCCGGCCACGAGCGCCGGCGCGGCCCCCGGGGCGCCGCGAACACCTAATACTGTTCTCAAATAAGATCGACAGAGGTTTCGCCCGCTGCGGCGGTCGCCCAGAGGGCGTTCCGGTGCTACCGCG
>R28__coassemble_102_pt1 | contig 50249 bp, 60 predicted proteins | sample R28__metabat2_low_PE_026 | metagenome-assembled genome bin R28
GGCATGGGCTGCCGGGGCGGCGGCGGAAGAGGCGGAGGGCGTTTCAGCGTCTCCGGCGATGCGGCGCACGATCTGGTTCAGCTGCAGCTCCTGCAGGGCGGGGATGGCGGCCTTCAGGTCGGGCAGGCGGCAGGCGCTCAGGCTGAAGGACACCGGCGCGTCGCGGCGGATGGTGGCCAGGCTCTTGCACTTGAGGGCGATGTCGGCGCCGTTCGCCAGGCGCTCGGCCAGCTTGCCCTTCTCGTCGCCGGCATGGGCCAGCGCGTTCTCGAGCGTGCCGTATTTCTGCAGCAGCTTGACGGCGGTCTTGTCACCGATGCCCGCGATGCCGGGGATGTTGTCGCTGCTGTCGCCGGCCAGACCCTTCCAGTCGGTCACCTGCTCCGGCGTGAAGCCATATTCCTCATAGACCGTTTCGGGGGTGAAGCGGATCGTTTCCGAGATGCCCTTGCGGGTGAACATCAGCTCGGTGCCATGGCCCACCAGCTGCAGCGCGTCGCGGTCGCCGGTCAGCAGCAGCGGGGCCACGCCCTGCTCCGCGCCAAGGCGGGAGAGGGTGCCCAGCAGGTCGTCGGCCTCCCAGCCCTGCAGGCCGAAGCGGGCGATGCCCATCCTGTCCAGCAGGGTGCGCACGGTGTCGAACTGCTGCCGCAGCTCATCGGGCGTGGCGGCGCGGCCGGCCTTGTAGTCCGGGTAGACCGTGTGGCGGAAGGTGGGGCCGTGCTCGTCGAAGCAGACCGCCAGGTAGCGGACGTCCTCCTCATGGATCGCCTTGATGAGCATGGCCAGGAAGCCATGGATGGCGTTGGTATAGATGCCGTTGCCGGAGTCCAGCAGCGGCAGGGCGTGGAAGGCCCTGTGCATCAGCGAGTTGCCGTCCACGATGAGGAAGGTATCCTTCATGCGTTCCACCTCCGGCGCCACAAGGGCACTACTTTCCCAATATACACTGCGTATCTTACCACGAATGGCCCCAAAGGGCAAGGAAAAAGCGACAGATGAGCCTTCGCGGGCGGCACACCATGGATCGGCAAAAAAAGCACTTGACCTGGAGCAAACTCCAGGGTATATATTCTTTTCGAGGTGATATGGGTGACCATCAAGCAGGTCTGTGACCGCTATGGGCTGACGCCGGATACCTTGAGGTACTACGAGAAGATCGGCGTGATCCCGGATGTGAAGCGCACCCCCGGCGGGATCCGCGATTATGATGAGACGGCCATCGGTTGGGTCGAGAATGCCGTATGCATGCGCAGCGCGGGCGTGCCCGTGGAGAGCATCGCGGAGTATGTGAGGCTCTTCCAGATCGGGGATGAGACCTTCGAAGCCCGGCGCGATCTGCTGCGGCAGGTCTATATCAGGCTGCTGGAACAGAAGGAACAGTTGGACGCAGCCCTTGACCGGCTGGCCTATAAGATCGGCCGCTATGATATCGCCGTGAGGACGGGTGTCCTTTCGTGGGACAAGGACAAGAGCGACACGATCGACACACAGAAAGGATGATCGGGCATGGCGAAGGTATTGCTGCTCAACGGCAGCCCGCGTGTGAACGGCTGCACCGCCACCGCGCTGGCCGAGATGGTCAAGATCTTCGAGGCGGAGGGCATCGAAACGGAGGTCGTGCAGGTCGGCAGCAAGGACATCCGCGGCTGCGTCTCCTGCGGGCAGTGCGGCCGGCTGGGGCACTGCGTCCTCGGCGGCCTGGTCGATGAGGTGGCGCCGAAGCTGGCGGAGGCGGACGGCCTGGTCATCGGCAGCCCCGTGTATTACGGCTCCCCGAACGGCACGCTGCTCTCCTTCCTGGACAGGCTGTTCTACAGCACCGGGCGCGTCGACAAGCACATGAAGGTCGGCGCGGCGGTGGTCTCCTGCCGCCGGGGAGGGAACACCGCCAGCTTCGATGTGCTGAACAAGTATTTCACCATCAGCGGCATGCCGGTGGCCTCCAGCACCTACTGGAACCAGGTGCACGGCTTCACCGCGGAGGATGTGAGGAAGGACCTCGAGGGCCTGCAGACCATGCGCAACCTGGCCCGCAACATGGCCTTCATGATCCGCGCGATCGCCGACGCGAAGGAGAAGTACGGTCTGCCCGAGGTGGAGCGCGGCGCCTTCACCAGCTTCCCGGACGGCAAATAAGACAAAAGGAGCGATATCTGTATGATCTATCATGACTTCCAAGGCCTTGAGCTCTCTGCCCTCGGCATGGGCAACATGTGTCTGCCCGTCCTGAACGGCGACGACGCCGCGATCGACGAGAACGCCGCCGAGGAGATGCTGGACTACTGCATGGCCCATGGCATCAACTACTACGACACCGCCTGGGGCTACCACAGCGGCAACTCCGAGTTGGTGGTGGGCAAGCTGCTGCGGAAGTATCCCCGCGACAGCTACTATATCGCCTCCAAGTTCCCCGGCTACGACCTGAGCAACATGGGCAAGGTGAAGGAGATCTTTGAGGAGCAGCTGAAGAAGTGCCGCGTGGACTATTTCGACTTCTATCTCTTCCACAATGTGTGCGAGATGAACATCGACGCGTACCTCGACCCGCGGTACGGCATCTTCGACTACCTGATGGAGCAGAAGCGCAGCGGACGGATCCGCCACCTGGGCTTCTCCGCCCATGGCGACATCCCCACCATGCGCCGCTTCCTGGAGGCCTATGGCAAGGACATGGAGTTCGGCCAGATCGAGCTGAACTGGTTCGACTGGGACTTCCAGGACGCGAAGGGCAAGCTGGAGCTGCTGCGCGAGTGGCACATCCCGGTGTGGGTGATGGAGCCCGTCCGCGGCGGTCAGCTGGCCGATCTGCGCGCGGAGGACGCGGCGAAGCTGAAGGCCGCCCGCCCCGATGAGGGCATCCCGGCCTGGTCCTTCCGCTTCCTGCAGGGCCTGCCCGGCGTGACCGTGACCCTCTCCGGCATGAGCAGCATGCAGCAGGTGGTCGACAATATCGCCACCTATGAGGAGGATAAGCCCCTGAGCGAGGCCGAGAACGCGCTGCTGCTCTCCATCGCCGACGATATGATCCGCCGCACCGCGGTGCCCTGCACGGCCTGCCATTACTGCGTGAGCCATTGCCCCATGCAGCTGCCGATCCCCGAGCTGCTCAAGCTCTATAACGAGTCGGTGGCCTCCGGCTCCGGCGCGTTCATCGCGCCCATGGCCCTGGCGGCGTTCCCGGCCGACAAGCAGCCCTCCTGCTGCGTCCGGTGCCATGCCTGTGAGCAGGTCTGCCCGCAGAAGATCCACATCCCGGAGCACCTGGCCGACCTCGCGAAGCGCGTGGGACAGTAAGAGGACATAAGGAGGAAGAAGACCATGGCAGAAAAGATCGAACGACAGCCCGCGGAGGCTGCCCAGCCCTATGAGGACGCGGCCATGCGGGCCCATGCCAAGGAGATGGTCTTCCCGATCGGCGCGCCCAACACGGGCTTCGCAAAGTACTTCATCGGGCAGAGCTATCTGGCCCCGGTGTCCACGAAGCAGGTCGGCATCTTCAATGTGACCTTCGAGCCCGGCTGCCGGAACAACTGGCACATCCATCACGCCTCCGAGGGCGGTGGACAGATCCTGGTCTGCGTGGCGGGCCGCGGCTACTATCAGGAGCAGGGCAAGCCCGCCGTGGAGCTGAAGCCCGGCGACTGCGTCAACATCCCCGCCGGGGTCAAGCACTGGCACGGCGCCGCGCCGGACGCCTGGTTCAGCCACCTGGCCATCGAGGTCCCGGGCAAGGATGCCTCCAATGAATGGCTGGAGCCCGTGTCGGACGAGAGCTATCAGGCGCTGAAGTAAAAAGGAACGCGAGCAAAAAGCCCGTGGCCCAGGCCACGAGCTTTTTGCGTCCCTTTTTTGCCCATCCGGAGCGGCGAGATCAGAACCTCTTCCCGATGGTCACGATGTTCCTGCCGCCCTCCCGGCGATAGGTGAAGGTGTCCATGCTCTTGCGCACCATGTAGATGCCGAGCCCTCCCACGGGTCGGTCCTCCGCGGCGAGATGGGTGTCGGGATCCTGCCGCGCGGTTGGATCGTAGGGGATGCCGCTGTCGGTGAAGGCGATCGTCACGCCCCGGGGCTCATCCGTGGGCGTGAGGACGATCTCGCAGCGGCCCTTCGCCTGGGGGTAGGCATAGGAGGCCACGTTCACGAACAGCTCCTCCACGGCCACCTGCAGCTGCATCGACACGCGGAGCGGGCAGTCCATCGCCTCCAGCTGCTCCACCGTGAAGGCGATCACACGCTCCAGCTCATCGACGCTCGCTTCCAGCTCCAGCCTTGCCACTCCGCTCACCTCCTCTGCTCAGCCCACGGCTCACTTCTCGATGGTGAGGATATCCACGAAGCCGGTCACATCGAAGATGTCCATCACGGCATCGGTGGCATGACGCACCACCATGCTGCCCTGCTTCGACATGGTCTTCTGGGCCGCGAGCAGCACGCGCAGGCCGGCGGAGGAGATGTAGGCCAGCTCGCTCAGGTCGAACACGAGGGTACGCACGCCGCTCAGGCCGGCGTTCAGGGCAGCCTCCAGCTGAGGCGCGGTGGTGGTATCGAGACGGCCGGACACCTTGAGCGTCAGCTCGCTGCCGCGGCTCTCCTTGCGGATCTCCATCGTTCATTTCTCCTTTCGTTCGTCCGGTCACATCTCCCGGCGGCCCTCCATGGCCTTGGAGAGGGTGACCTCATCAGCGTATTCCAGATCGGACCCCACCGGCACACCATGCGCGATGCGCGTGACGCGGATGCCCATGGGCTTGATCAGCCTGGCGATATAGGTGGCGGTGGCCTCGCCCTCCACGTCCGGGTTGGTGGCCAGGATCACCTCGCGCACCGTGCCATCGGAGAGGCGGGACATCAGCTCCTTGATGCGGATGTCATCGGGGCCCACGCCGTCCATCGGGCTCAGCGTGCCGTGCAGCACGTGATACTGCCCGCGGAAGTCATGCATGCGCTCCATCGCCGCCACATCGCGGGGGTCGCGCACCACGCAGATCTGCCCGTTATGGCGGGTGGCGTCAGCGCACACATCGCACAGCTCAGCCTGGGCGTAATCGCCGCAGCAGCTGCAGAAGCGGATGGCCTTGCGCCCCTGCCAGATGGCGGTGGCCAGCTGCCTCGCGTCCTCCAGGGGCATCGAGGCGATGTGATAGGCCAGCCGCTGTGCCGACTTGGGCCCGATGCCCGGCAGATGCGCCAGCTCCGACGCCATCCGGGCGATCGCTTCCAGCTGTGCCATATCAGAACAGACCGCCCATGCCGCCCATGCCGGGGGCCATCTTGTTCATGGTGGTCTCCTTGGCGGCGTCGGCCTTGCTCATCGCGTCGTTCACAGCGGCCTTGATCATGTCCTGCAGCATCTCGACATCATCGGGATCGACGCACTCGGGCTTGATGGTCACGGAGAGCACCTCGTGCTTGCCGCTCACCTTCACCGCCACGCTGCCGCCGCCGGCGGTGCCGTCATACTCCTGGGCCTCCAGCTTCTCCTGGGCCTCCAGCATCTGCTGCTGCATCTTCTGGGCCTGGCGCATCAGCTGCTGCATGTTGCCGCCGCCGAAGCCGCCGAAATTCTGCCTTGCCATCGTCGTGGTCCTCCTGTTTCTTTCTATCTGCCGTCTTGGATCGCCTGTCACTGCGCGCAGCCGATCGAGAGATCGCCGCTCACCGAGTCCATCGTGACGGAAGCGCCGCTGTCCTGCAGCGATACGCCCAGGGTGTGCAGCCTGCCGGTCACGGTGTGATAGCCGCAGCGGACCGAGGTCACCGGGGCGGTGAGCACCAGGCTGCCGGTCACGGTGTTCGCGTCCACCTGCTCGAAGGGCGCCGTCAGGGTGACGGGCCAGTCGCTGTTCACGCTGTTCATATGCACGCGCAGCGCCTCACAGGCCTCCACCTTCGCCAGGCCGTTCACCGTGCGCAGGTCCAGCTCCTCACAGACCACGCCATGCGCGGTCAGCGGGCCGTTCACCGTGGCCAGCCTGCAGGTGGTGGCGGAGATGCCCTGCACCGTCACGGGGCCGGAGCTCGTGCTCAGGTCCACCGAGCCCTTCCAGTCCTCAGGCACACGGACGCGGATCTGCATCCAGTGGCCCGTGACCATCGTGAGGCTCACGCCGTGCACCGGCTGCTCGATCAGGAGCCGGTCGCCCGAGCATACCACGCGCAGGGCTTCCACATCGGCGTCCTGGCCGTCCACCAGCACCTGGAGCTCACCGATCTTCTCTACCGTCAGCTGCAGAGAGGCCCAGGCCAGCCTGGCCGAGACCGCGGCGATCTGCGCTGCCGGGAACGCTTCGTTCCGGTCCATGTCCATCCCCCTTTCGGACATCGCATACAGCATCATGATACCATGTTTCTCGGTAGATGGCAAGGAACAAAAATGCTCCCTCCGCGCAGGAGGGAGCAAGGGGATCGGGCTCACACCAGAGCTGGCACACGATGGGGTATCGGCCTCACGGCCGACCAGAGGGCTTTCCGGTCGCCCTCTGGACTTCTTCGGATCCCCGCTTTCGTATGTTCGTTCTGCCTGGAACTCAAGACCGAAAGGACTCAGCCCTTCACGGCACCGGCGGTCACGCCGTCCATGAACTGGTTCTGGGCCAGGAAGAACACGACCAGCGAGGGCACGATGGAGATGAGCGACACGGCCATCACGCGGTTCCAGTTGAAGCCGGTGTCCGCGTCCATCGACATACGGACGAACAGCGTGGCGGGATAGCGCGCGGGCGTGTTGACATACAGCAGGGGGCCCATGAAGTCGTTGCTCGACCACATGAACTGGAACAGGCCGGCGGACACCATCGCGGGCCACAGCATGGGCGCGATGATGAGCCACAGGGTCTGCCAGGAGCTGCAGCCGTCGATCTTCGCGGCCTCGTCCAGCTCGCGCGGGATGTTGCGCATGAACTGGATGAGCATGTAGACGAAGTAGGTCTCCTGCGCGAAGAGGGTGGGCACCACGATGGCCAGGTACGCCGGGCTGTCGACCCAGCCGAACTTGGAGTACATCATGTACTGCGGGATGTTCAGCACCACCTGGGGCAGGAACAGGGTGGCCATCAGCACCGCGAAGAGCAGGTTGCGGCCGCGGAAGCGGTAGCGGCCGAAGCCATAAGCCGTCAGCGTGGAGGAGATGACCGTGAAGATCACCTTCGGGATGACGTACTTATAGGTGTTCAGCATGGAGCTCCAGATGTTGATGTCGCCGCCATAGTTGTTCATGGCCTGCTGATAGCCCTCGATGGTGGGGGCCGTGGGGATCAGCGACAGGCTGGAGAAGATCTCGTTGTTGCCCTTGAAGGTGGCGGACACCATCCACAGCAGCGGGTACACCATCACCACGCCCACGGCGATGAGGATGATGTAGCGCACGGTGGTGGAGAGGATGTGCTGCGCCTTCAGGCTCACCCGGCTGTGCACCGTGAAGTACACCGTGATGAACAGCACGATGATGCCCAGCGAGAGGTACAGGTTCGCCATGTCGCCCACGAAGGCGAAGGTGGCGGAGCCCAGCGCGCCGATGAGCGTGAGGAGAGCGCCCAGGACCAGGAACACGATCGATGCGATGCTCATGCTCATCACCTTCCTTCATCCGAGTAGTAGACCCACTTCTTCTGGGAGCCGAACGCGATCAGCGTGAGCACCATGACGATGACGAACATCACCCAGGCCATGGCCGAGCTCAGACCGATGTCGTAGTCCTTGAAGGCAGTGTTGTACACGATCAGCGAGATCAGCGTGGTCGCGTTGCGCGGGCCGCCGCCGGTGATGATGTACGGGCCGTTGAATTCCTGGAAGGCCTGCACCAGCTGGGTCACCAGGTTGTAGAAGATGACCGGCGAGATCAGCGGCACAGTGATGGTCATGAACTGGCGGGCCTTGGTGGCGCCGTCCAGCGACGCGGCCTCATACAGGTCCTATGGCACGCCCTTGAGGGCGGCGAGGAACAGCACCATGGCCGAGCCGAACTGCCACACGCGCAGCAGGCAGATGATGAACAGGGCCCAGTCCTGGTTGGCCAGGAAGTTGATGTTCTGGATGCCCAGGAAGGTCAGGATCTGGTTGATGACGCCGCCGTTCTGGAACAGCGCGCGCCACAGCACGGCGATGGCCACCGAGCCGCCCAGGATGGACGGGATGTAGTACGCGGTGCGGAACAGGCCCACGCCCTTGATCTTGAAGTTGAGGATGTAGGCGATGAACAGGGCGAAGACCAGCTTCAGGGGCACGGTCATGAAGGCATACTTGAAGGTGACCGACAGCGCGCGGGTGTTCTTCGTGGTGGTGAAGATCTTCACGTAGTTGGCGATGCCCACGAAGCCCTCGCTGCCCTTCATCAGGTCCCAGTCGAAGAACGAATACATCAGCGAGGACGCGAAGGGGTACAGCTTGAAGATGAGGAAGCCGATCAGCCAGGGCAGGATGTAGAGGAAGCCGAGGTAGTTCTGCTCGATGCCGCGGCCCTTATGCTTCCGCAGGTCGGGGTTCACAGTCTTCTGCATAGGATGCACCCACCTATCCGATCTCAAAAAATGGGCCGGGGCAAACGGTCATCCGTCCGCCCCGGCTCTGTCAGGTCTTACTTGCCGAGGACATCGTTGATGCCGTCGATCAGGGTCTGGGCAGCGTCGGCCACGGAGTAGTCGCCGTAGGACAGGCCCTCGAAGACATCATTATACACGCCGTCGGAGTTCTTCAGCTTGGAGGCCTCGAACTGGGGATCCAGCGCGTAGGAGCACCAGGCCAGCACCTTGCTGTTGGCCTCGGCGACCTTGGCGTTCAGCAGGCCCTCGCTCTGGCACAGGTCGAAGGCATAGGTGGACAGCGGGATGCCGCGCTGGCTGTTCAGCAGGCGAGCGCCGGTCTCGGTGTTCAGCAGGAACTGGATCAGCTCAGCCGCGTGGGTCTTGGCGGTGTCGGAGGAAGCGTCGGTGATGGCGAAGCCCAGGGACACCTTGGTGAAGCCGCCCTTGTACTCGCCCCAGTCAGCGAAGTAGTCGCCCACGACGAACTCCTGGCCCTCGTTCAGGGCAGCCTCGAACTTAGAGGCGGAGGAGTCCCACTCCCAGATGCCGGCGTACTTGCCTTCCATCCACTTGGTGTTCTTGTCGAGGGAGTCGGCGCCGTCACCGATCAGGGTCTCGGCGGTGGGGATCACATGGGCGTCCTCCATGTCCTGGATGAACTGGATGCCGGCCATGATCTCGTCCTTGGTGTAGTTCAGGGTGCCGTCCACGACCCAATCCTTGCCGTAGACAGACTCCAGATAGTGCACCATCAGGATCATCTTGTCATAGGTGCCCAGCACCAGGGGATAGCAGTCGTCGCCCAGCACGGTCTTGAAGGTCTCGCCGGCCGCCAGCAGCTCGGCGTAGGAGGTGGGCACGGAGATGCCGGCCTTCTCGAAGGTGGTCTTGTTCCAGTAGAAGATACGGCCGGTCATGGACACCGGGATGGCCAGCAGCTTGCCATCGATGGTGCACTGGGCCAGGGCGTTCGCGTTGAACTGGCTCAGGTCGATGATATCGGCATAAGCGTTCAGGTCGGCGAACTTGCTGGAGCCGTCGGAGTTGACCATGGAATAGAGCCAGTTCCAGTTGACCTGGTTCACATCCTGGGCGCTGTTGGCGGCGAAGGACTGGCTCATCTTGTCCTCCCAGCCGGACCAAGCGGCATAGGTGTTGGACACCTCGATGCCGGTCTGCTCGGTGAAGGCAGCCACGGCAGCCTGGGTCGCCTCATGGCGGGCGTCGCCGCCCCACCAGGAGAAGGTGATGCTGTCAGCCATGGCCAGCGCGGAGGTCGCGACCAGCGCGAGGCACAGCAGCAGAGCGATGAACTTCTTCATGTTCTTTTCCTCCCTTGATCTCGTCTGACGATCTTTTGTCAGACTTGCGATCCCATTCTACCATACAAGGCATGGGAGCGCAAGATATGCGATGAAAAAAAGCTCCTCTCCTCGAAGAGAGAAGCTTCTGTTTTCAGCCCGAAACGCGCTGCGCGGCCTGCCGCACGGCGTCGGCCACGGCCTGCGAGATCGTGGTGCCGCCGGGCAGACCGGCGACGGTCGTCTGGCAGCGGGACACCGGGATCAGGATCTTGTGCGCGGGGCTCCGGCCGATGGCGAGCGCCATCTTCTCGGTCACCTCGCCCAGCATGGCGTCGCAGAGCACCATGCCGATGGGCGCCAGGATGAGGTCCGCGTCGCGGGCGCAGACGGCGATGGCGTTCTCGCCGGTCGCGCCCTGGTCGGCGCCGGCCTTCAGCATGGCGGAGGTCGCCAGGGCGTTGGTGCCCACGGCGATCACCGGCTGGGAGGGCAGGGCTTCCTTCAGCCCGGCCACGAGGGCGCGGCCGATGCCGCCGCCCTGGGCATCCATCACCACGACCTTCACTTCACAGCCTCCACCGCCAGCAGCCAGGAGCCCATGATGCCGCTGTCCGTGCCCAGGCCGGGCGCCACGATGTATCCCTTCAGGCCATCCTCCAGCACGGGGCTGGTGAGGTAGCCGCCCAGCAGCTCCACGGTGCGGGCGCGGATCATATCCAGAAGGAAGGTCTGGCCCATCACACCGCCGCCCAGGATGATCTTCTTCGGGCTGAGGGTCATGATGGCGTTGTGGCACAGCTGCGCCAGGTAGCCCGCCTCCAGCACCCAGGCCTTGTGATCGGGGGGCAGCTCCTTGCCGGGCTTGCCCCAGCGACGGGTGAGCGAGGGGCCGGCCGCCAGGCCCTCCAGGCAGCCCTTGTGGTAGGGGCACACGCCGTCGGGCATGGGCTCGCCGGGCTCGGGGCGCATCAGCTGATGGCCCATCTCCGGGTGCGTCAGGCCGTGCACGGGCTTGCCGTTCACGATGACGCCGCCGCCGATGCCCGTGCCGATGGTCACATAGACGCAGCTCTCCAGCCCCCGTGCCGCGCCCAGCCGGGATTCCGCCAGGGCCGCCGCGTTCACATCGGTATCGATGCCCACCGGCACGCCCAGCGCCTCCATGAAGGCCGAGCGGATGGGGTAGTTCCTCCAGGCGAGCTTGGGCGTGGCCGTGATGCTGCCATAGGTGGGGGACTGCTCATCCAGGTCCAGCGGCCCGAAGCAGCCGATGCCCAGGGCCCGGATGCCCTCATCCTTGAAGAAGGCGATCATGCGGGGCATGGTGATCTAAGGGACCTCGGTGGGGATGGACTGGCGCCGGAGGATCTCTCCGTGCTCATCGAGGATGGCCAGCACCATCTTGGTGCCGCCGGCCTCCAGCGCGCCATAGCGTTCAGACATGGTGGCGTTGCTTCCTTTCTTTGCTGTTCCTTCGAAAAAAAACAGCCCTCCCCGGCCATCCGGCGGAGGGCTGCGCTGGGGACTTACTTGTTGGCGTCGATGTAATCGACCACATCGCCCACGGTCTTCAGCTTCATGATCTGGTCGTCCTCGACGGTGATGCCGAACGCGTCCTCCAGGTCCATGATCATGACCATCACGTTGGCGCTGTCGGCCTTCAGGTCCTCCACCAGGCGGCTCTCACGGGTGATGGACGCGGCGTCCACCTTCAGCTGCTTGGCCAGCATGGTCTTCACAGTATCGAGCGTCATAGGGATCTCCTCCTCTTTCACATCATTTTTATGCATACCCTTGCGGGATCATGCCTGTTCGTCCTGCAGCAGGGCCACCTGCTTCTCGATGGTGCCCACCACGTCGGTGTCGATCATCTTCTTCACCTGGCCGATGGCGGAGGCGAAGGCGTGGCCGTTGCTGGAGCCGTGGGCCTTCACGATGGCGCCGCGCACGCCCAGCAGGGGCGCGCCGCCGATCTCGTCGGTGTCCATCAGCTTCTTCACGCGGCGGAAGGCGGGCTTGGCGAGCAGGCCGCCCACCTTGGAGCGGAAGTCGCCGTACATCTCCTTCTTGATGATGCCCAGCAGCGTGGAGCTCAGGCCCTCCATGAACTTGAGCACCAGGTTGCCGCTGAAGCCGTCGCACACCAGCACATCGGCTTGGTCGCGGGTGATCTACCGGGCCTCCACGTTGCCCACGAAATGGTAGGGCGCCTTCTCCATCATCGGGTAGGCCGCCTTCACCAGCTTGTTGCCCTTCTCGGCCTCGGCGCCGATGTTGATGAGGCCCACGCGGGGCTCCTTCATGCCCATCACGCCGCGCATATAGGCGTCGCCCATGATGCCGAACTGCACCAGATACTCCGGCAGGCAGTCCACATTGGCGCCGCAGTCGATGAGCAGGAAGTAGCCCTTGCCGTTGGGCATCAGGGGCGCGAGGGCCGGGCGGTCGATGCCCTCGATCGTCTTCACGATGGCCAGGCCGCCGAACATGTTCGCGCCGGTGGAGCCCGCCGAGACGAAGCCGTCCACCTGCTTCTCCTTCAGCATCCGCATGCCGATCACGGTGGCGGAGCGCTTCTTGGTGCGCACGCCCATCACGGGCGATTCGTCATTGGTGATGACCTCCGGCGCGTCGCACAGCTCCAGACGGCCGCGCACATCGTCGCAGTCCTTCACCAGCGGCTCCACCTTCGTGAGGTCGCCGGCCAGCACGATCTGCATCTCCGGATATCTGCGGAGCGCCTCGATGCTGCCCTCGACCGTGCACTGCGGGGCGTTGTCGCCGCCCATCGCGTCTACAAAGATCTTCATTCGTTATCTCCTCCCGGAAGGCCTTTCGGGCCATATATCATTGTAGCAGATAACTCGATCGAACGCAAGCGCGCGGCGGCGGTCTCATAACCTTCTCAAATAAGCTCGGTATGATATTTGAGACAAGTATCAGAAGTCGATCTATACCACATAGCTCACATAGCCGTTCACCGCCAGCGTGTTCCCATACATGCCCTTGCGCTGGAAGCGGTGGTCGTAGGCGCCATGCACATGCGCGTAGGCGAAGAGCTTGGGCTGGTACTTCTCCAGCAGCGGACGGAAGCACTCGAAGCCGATGTGCGGCAGGTCCTCCATGTCGCCGAAATGGCGCATGGGCGCATGGGTCAGCAGGATGTCGAAGCCCTTCTTGCGGAAGAGCTTCCAGCGCAGCTTTTTGATCCTTTTCTCCATGTCGCGCTCGGTATACATGCAGGTGCCGGGCTTGTAGCGCATGCTGCCGCCCAGGCCCAGGATGCGCACGCCGTTCACCTCCACGATGTCGCCGTCCGCGCAGATGCACCCCTCGGGCGGCTGCGTCTCATAGGCTGTGTCATGGTTGCCCGGCACATACACGATGGGCGCGGCGGTGAAGCAGGTGAGGAAGGACAGGTAATGGGCCGAGAGGTCGCCGCAGGAGAGGATCAGGTCGATGCCCTCCAGGCGCCGCCTGTCCAGATGCTCCCAGAGCATGGGATCGGGTTCATCCGCGATGAGCAGGATCTTCATCACCGCGCCTCCTTTCCGCTCACAGGCCCTGGACCTCGATGGAGGAGACCTCCGGCGCGCGGGTCACCCGCAGGCCCTGCAGGCTCACGAAGTGCTGCGCCTCCGGCTTCAGCGTCCCGATCTACGGGATGCTGCCCACCACATTATCGCACAGCCAGTCCATCGTCATGATCTGGGCGGGGGTCAGCTCTTCGCCGTCGTGGCAGCGCACGGTGCCGTCCTGGCTCACGATCTGGTCGGCGAAGGGCTTCAGCGTGCCCGCGATGATGCCCTTGCGCAGCAGCTCGATCACGCGGCGCGTGCCCGCGTCCAGCTTGCTGGAATAATAGACATCGATGGCGCCTTCGTCCATGCCCCACCAGTAGTTGAGGGCCTTGGCGTCGCGGCCGGACACGTCGTTGTCCCACACGCCGCTCAGGATGCGGCCGATCAGGTCCTCATACATCTTGCCCCAGTTCCACACGGGCATGGCCAGGCTCTGCTGCTTCCCGTCCTTCTCCCAGTAGAGACCGAAGGCCTTCGACTCGTAGGAGGGCGCGGCGATATCGCGGTTGCTGATGACGCGCGCGTCCTGCTCGGCCAGCGCCGCCTCCGGGTCGGCCCCGGCCACGGTGGACCACTGCAGATAGATCTTGGCGCGCGGGTCGGTCAGGCGGGCGCCCAGGGCGAAGGCGTTGATGCTGGCCGGGATGCCATAGACCGGATAGTCGGCGATGTAGCCGATGCGGTCGTTCTCGCACACCGCGCCGGCGATGGCGCCCAGCACGAACTTGGCCTCATAGATGCGCAGGTAATAGGAGCGCACCGCGTGGTATTCCGGCAGCAGCGAGCAGTTCAGGATCTTGGCCTCCGGCAGCTTCATGGCGGCCTTCATCGCGCCCTCCAGCATCACGGGGGAGGTGGTGAACACCACCTGCGCGCCGCGCTTCACCGCCTGCTCGATGGCCGCCTGGCAGTCCGCCGGGGCCACATCGTCGATCATCTCCGTCTCCACCCGGCCCTTCAGCACGCTGTCCACATGGTTGCGGCCGAAGGCATGCCAGTAGGTCCAGCCGGAGACCTCCGGGGAGCGGTTGTTGATGAAGCAGACCTTCAGCCTGTTCGGCGCGCCGCGCAGCAGCTGGCGCAGCAGGCCAGGCGCGGTGCCGTCGGCCGAGAGCTTCAGGGCCAGGGGCTCCTCCTGGGCCATCGCGGTCACCTCGGCGCGCATGCGGCTCAGGTTGGCGCGCAGTACGCCCGAGTCCACCGTGAGGAACTCATCATAGCTGAAGGCCTTCAGATACACGAGGATGATGTCGCCGACGGTCACCCGGGCGGGGGTCTCGCCCAGCGCCTTCAGCGTCTCGCGGAAGCGGTGGTAGGCGGCGCGGAAGCCCTTCACATCGTCCTCGGGCCACTTCACGCCGGGGGTGTGGCCCGTGAGGGAGGTCAGCATGGCATAGCTGCCCTCCTCGCTGAAGGTCAGCTCGCTCAGGCCCGTATCGGCAAAGAAGCTGAGGAACTCGAAGTAGATACGGTTCTCCGGCTCATCGGTCCGGCGGGGGATGATGCGGGTCACATCGGCCTCGATGTAATCGTACTTCAGTTCCTTCGAGACCGAGATGCGCTTGTTGCCCTCGATGGCGTAATAGCGGTGCATGTATTCCACCAGCTTCACGGCCTCGCGCACGCCATCCACGGCCACGCTCTCATAGAGCAGGCGCCACTTGGCGCTGAACTCGGTGTCCAGCTCCAGCAGCGGCTTGAAATCGGAAGAGAAGGCGGGCGTGCGGCCGGCGGTCAGCGTGCCCACCACGCTGTCCAGCGGCACCGTGCGGATGCCCAGGGCCACATGGGTCAGCTCGTTGACCGAAGGGATCATTTCCTCCAGGGCGGGGAGATAAGGATCCCGGCCCTCCTGCTGGGCCTGGCGCACCATGCGCTGGCCCGCCCGCATCAGGCGGGTATATACGCTCTCGCTTGAGATCTCCATCTATATGTTCCCTTTCACATCATTCTGGTCTGATACTTATCTCAAATAAGATCGACAGAGGTTTCGACCGCTGCGGCGGTCGACCAGAGGGCTTTCCGATCCTACCGCGAACTCAGAGCGGCTTGCTTCCGCCACTGGCGGCAGCCGCTCTTCGTCCTCTGGACTGCTTCGGATCCCCACTTTTGTAGGCCATTCTTATTTGAGAATAGTATGATATACATCATGTCCGCGGCGGAGGGCCCGAGCCCTTCCGTCACGAGCCCATGATACAGGCCTTTCCCTGTCCTGTCAAGGCATCGCGGGGCGCAGAAAAGGAGGCCCCATCCGGAGCCTCCCTCGTGTCACGCTGTGTGGCTGCCTCACACTTTCCCCAAATGGAAGCGGCGCCTATCAAAGTGGGGATCCGAAGCAGTCCAGAGGGCGATCGGAAAGCCCTCTGGTCGCGCCAGCAGGCGCGAAACTCCTGCCGATCGTATATGAGAAAGACCTCAGGCGATGAGGCCATGCCCGCGCATGATCTGATACAGCTTCTCCCTGTTGGCGGGCTGCATGGGGATGAGCGGCAGGCGCAGCTCGTCCTCGCACAGGCCCATAGCGCTCATGGCCGCCTTGCAGGGGATGGGGCTGGTCTCGCAGAAGAGCGCGCGGATCATGGGCATCATGCGCAGCTGCTCGCGGCCGGCGGTGGTGAAGTCCCCGGCCAGCGCGGCATGGATCATGGCGCTGGTCTCCTTGGGCATCACGTTCGACAGCACCGAGATGCAGCCCACGAAGCCGCAGCTCAGCAGCGGCACGTTCAGCTCATCGGAGCCGCAGTAGAAGGCCGCGTCGTCGCCCACCAGGCGCACCTTCTCCAGCACCTCGGCCACATTGCCGGAGGCCTCCTTCACCGCGATCACATTGGGATGGCGGCAGATGGCCTGCAGGGCGGCGGGCGAGATGTTCAGGCCCGTGCGGCTGGGCACATTGTAGACGATGACGGGCAGGGTGGCCGCGTCGGCCAGGGCGTTGTAGTGGGCGATGAGGCCCTCCTGGCTGGTCTTGTTGTAGTAGGGCGTGACGACCAGCTGGGCGTCGGCGCCGAACTCCTTCGAGACGGCGGCAGCCTCCACGGCCTCACGGGTGCAGTTGCTGCCTGTGCCGGCGATGACGGGCACACGATGGCCCACCACGTCCACCACGCGGCGGACAACGGCCAGGTGCTCTTCCCAGGTCATGGTCGCGGGCTCGCCCGTGGTGCCGCAGGCGATGATCGCGTCCACACCGTTCTCCAGCTGGAGCTCCACGATCCTGTCGAGCGCGGGGTAGTCCACCTCGCCGTTCTTGAAGGGAGTGATCACGGCCGTGCCGCATCCGGTGAACAAGGGTGTCATGGTGCCGCCTCCTTTTGTCTCGGTCCCTGTTACTTCCTGGTGATATAGCCCTTCGCGCAGAGCAGCTCGGCGGTCAGGATGCCGCCGCCGGCCGCGCCGCGGATGGTGTTGTGGCTCAGGCACACGAAGCGATAGTCGAAGAGCTTGTCCTCACGCAGACGGCCGATGCTGATGCCGAAGCCGTTGCCGAAGTCGCGGTCCAGCCGGGTCTGGGGGCGGCTGGGATCCTCGAAATACTGCAGGAAGGGCTTCGGGGCGCTCGGCAGGCCCAGGCGCTGCGCCTCGGTCTCGAAGGAGGCCCAGCGCTCTTTGATCTGCTCCATGGTGGGCTTGTGGCGGAAGGTCACGCTCACGGCCGCCATATGGCCGTCGGAGCAGGCCACACGCAGGCACTGCGCGCTGATGACGGGCAGCGTGGCGTTCACGATCTTGCCGTCCTCCACATGGCCCCAGATCTTGAGGGGCTCGTTCTCGCTCTTCTCGTCCTCGCCGCCGATGTAGGGGATCACGTTGTCCACCATCTCGGGCCAGGTCTTGAAGGTCTTGCCGGCGCCGCTGATGGCCTGGTAGGTGCACACGCTCAGCTTCTCGGGCACGAAGTCCAGCAGGGGCGTGATGGCGGGCACATAGGACTGGATGGAGCAGTTGGGCTTTACGGCGATGAAGCCGCGCTGCGTGCCCAGGCGCTCACGCTGGGCCTTGATGACCTCGATGTGGCCGGCGTTCAGCTCCGGGATGACCATGGGCACATCGGCGATGCCGCGGCAGGCGCTGTTGTTGCTCACCACGGGGATCTCGTGCCGGGCGTACTCCTCCTCCAGCGCGCGGATCTCGTCCTTCTTCATGTCCACGGCGCAGAAGACGAAGTCCACCTTCTCGGCGACCTCGGCCACATGGCTGGCGTCGATCACGACCATGTCCGCCACCTGCGCGGGGATCTCCCAGTCGAAGGCCCAGCGGTCGCCCACGGCCACACGGTAGGTGCGGCCGGCGCTGCGGGCCGAGGCCGCCACCGCGGTGATCTGGAACCAGGGATGGTCCTTGAGCAGAGAGATGAAGCGCTGGCCCACCATGCCGGTGGCGCCCACGATGCCTACACGATACTTTTCCATATGCTGTCATTTCCTCCTTGAAGGTCTGTCTCATCGGGCGTGCCGATCCATAAGAAAACACCCCAAGCTGTGCCTGCGGTGCGCCTGAGACGGGCAGCCGACCGAGCCTGCGCCGGTCCGCCGTCGTTCCATCAGCACTCCGCCGGGCTCTCGCCCGATGACAGTTGCAGACCTGTTCGACCTGCACCCAAGCAGCCGCAGCGGGCACTGCGGTCCTTTCGGCACGACAGTCTTTCCCGCGGCATCCTCGGGCCACCCGACCCTCGTCCGCGTTCGTCATCTGCCATGCGCCTCTGATCTCTCCGGGCCCTGCGGTCCGGGGAACAGGGTCATCTTATCATGGATCGAAGAGGATGTCAACATGGAGAGAAAGATGGGATGGGGCCGCTCCATCCTGAAGACCGCGGGAAAGGGATGCCATCAAAAAACTCCCCTTTGAGAAGAAAGGGGAGGATGGTACAGGCTGGAGGTTCACGCTTGTCTGCGGGCTTCCCGGCGGTTCCTTTCGATCGCCGCCGCACGGAAGGCCTTTATCATCGCCGGAGAGAGCTGCGGGCAATCGTCATCATATACGATCGGCTCCTTTGCGGCAGCCTCGATCCGCTCGATCTGCTCCTGCGTGGGCTGCTGCCCTTCTTTAAGGGTATAGGTCACGGTCATGATAAAGTCTCCTTTCTGCCGCGTTGGCGATACGTGCCGAGATCAGACGGATGCGCTCTTTGCGTTCGGTGAAGACGACGAACAGGACTTCCTTGACCTTGCCGATCGCGATATAACGGTCTTCGTCTGAGTCGTGCTCAAAGTCGTACATCTCGATATGATATTCATCCTCGAAGACCAGAGCCGCATCTTTGAATGAGATGCCGTGCTTTAGCATATTGAGCCTGTCCTTCTCATCATCCCACTCAAAGCTGAGCCAGACCACATCCGATCATCCTTTCGTTGCTCAAAAAGATCATATCATTTTTTGAGCTTTTGTGCAAGCACCATACGCCCGCTCCGCGCAGGCCGCGGGAAAGGAAGATATCCTCATATCAGGCAGGGATCGGCCTAACTTTGTCGAAATCATACCCATCTATGCAGACGACAGGGAGGTCGATCGGACCGTGACACCGCTGATCTCGAAATGGCACCGGGAGCTGGAGCTCTTCAGCGCCATCAAGCCGCTGATCATCCTGGAGGGCAATGTGCTGGACCAGTATCGCTATCCGGTAGCCGGGTCCATCCCGGAGGACGAGTTGGTCCCGCTGTCCCGCTACCTCCATGGTTATTACAGCGATCTGGGCTATGACCAGGTCGTGTTCTATTCCAACCTGACCGGCTTCGTGCAGCCCTGGGCGCCGGAGATGCTGGAGCGCTTCGCGGCCTGCACGGGCACCAAGAGCGAGCAGGGGGCCATCCGCTCCGAGTTCAAGGGCAACGCGGCCGACACCGCGCCCAACGTGGTGCGCCGCGCCATGCTGCAGCAGAAGGCCTCGACCGTGATCGTGATGGAGATGTGCAGCCATTACATCACCTCGCCGGACCGCATGGACCAGAACGACATCAACAGCTTCAACCTGCTGCTGCAGTCGGCGCTGTCCTCGGCCACGGTACGCACCCCGGCCGGCAAGCGGCAGAACCTGCTCATCCTGCTGGTGAACAAGGTGAACGACCTGCCCGCCTGGGTCTACCTGAACGATCCCGTGTGCCAGGTGATCACCCTGGAGGCGCCGGACCGCGAGGAGCGCCGTCGCCTGATCGGCGGGAACGCCTTCCCCTCCTTCTTCGACGCCACGGTCTACCGCCGCGAGATGCCCTATTATCAGGAGCATCCCGAGGACCTTGAGCGCCTGCGTGACAAGTTCGTGGGCCTCACCGAGGGCCTCACCTTCACCGAGCTGGACGCCATGCGCCGGCTGAGCAAGCAGGAGCGGACCTCCATCCGTGACCTGTGCTCGGTGGTGCAGCTGTATAAGTACGGCATCCGCGAGGACCCGTGGGAGCAGCTCTCGATCGACAGCCTGCGCACGGCCAAGCAGGACCTGGAGAAGCGCGTGAAGGGCCAGGACGCCGCGCTGGAGCATGTGCTGGACGTGGTGAAGCGCGCCGTGACCGGCATGAACGGCCTGTCCTCCTCGTCCACCGGCAAGCCCAAGGGCGTGCTGTTCTTCGCCGGGCCCACCGGCACCGGCAAGACCGAGACGGCCAAGGCCCTGGCCGAGAAGCTCTTCGGCGACGAGAGCACCTGCATCCGCTTCGACATGAGCGAATACAGCCAGAGCCATTCCGACCAGAAGCTGCTCGGCGCGCCTCCCGGCTATGTGGGCTATGAGGCCGGCGGTCAGCTGACCAACGCCGTGCGCAAGAGCCCCTTTGCCATCCTCCTCTTCGACGAGATCGAGAAGGCGCATGCCTCCATCCTGGATAAGTTCCTGCAGATCCTGGAGGACGGCCGCATGACCGACGGCCAGGGCAACACGGTCTATTTCTCCGAGACGATCATCATCTTCACCAGCAACCTGGGCATGTATGTGAAGGACGCCTTCGGGGAGCGCCATCAGAACGTGACCATGGACATGCCCTATGCCGAGGTGGAGGACCGCATCCGCCAGGCGGTGAGCGACCACTTCAAGCTGGAGCTGGGCCGCCCCGAGATCCTGAACCGCATCGGCGAGAACATCGTGGTGTTCGACTTCATCCGCGAGGAGGCCGGGCAGGCCATCCTGCGCGCGCAGGTGGACAAGATCGTCCGCCGCATGGCCGAGCAGAAGTCGATCGAGATCGCCATCACGGACGAGGCCTATGAGCAGCTGAAGCAGGCGGCCCTGGCCGACCTGAGCAACGGCGGCCGCGGCGTGGGCAACCAGGTGGAGGCCCTGCTGATCGACCCGCTGGCCCGCTGGCTGTTCGACCATGGGGTGCTGGGCGGTGAGAAGGTGGAGATCACCGCCTTCGAGACCGCGGCCCGCCCCGCCTCGCTGGAATGCCATGTGATAGGAGAGTGACCCCTGATGTCGAACTGGGACCGTGATCCGCTGCGCGCGCTGAACGATATCGTGAACGACCTGTGGGGCTCGGTGGCGAAGGACGACGCCGAGCTGGAGAAGCTGCGCGCCGCCGCGAGGAAAGCGGCGGACGAGCATGCCCCCATCCCCGTGGACGCCCTGGGCACCGATCCCCGCCGGACGAGGATCCTGCCGGACGCGGACCTGTGGAGGACGGAGGAGCCGGAGACCGCGGACGCGCCGAAGGACGGGGAAGAGCCGGAGGACATGGACGGGCCGAAGGAGAAGGACGAGCCGCAGGCCTCTTTGGAGGCGCTGTGGTATGCCACCGACGAGACCGTGGACTGGACCGAGGTCCTGACCCATGCGGAGCCCGATGACGGCCTGACCGACCCGGAGGAGTGGCACTTCCTGCATGAGCACGCGGAGCGTGTGCTGGCGGGCGACCTGGCCGCCTATCTGGAGGTGCTGCGCCGGGCCGATCCGCTGCGCGACCTGACGCCCTTTGCGGCGGAGATGCAGGTGAAGTGCGGCTCGGCCGACCGGGCCGAGGTCACCTTCACGGCGATGCCTTCCTATATAGATGGAAGGACGGAGGAGGAGCGCCGCCGCTATCTGGCGCAGGTGTCGGTGCGCGCGGCCCGCGATCTGCTGGCCCTGCTGCCCTGCTGCGAGGTGGCGGTCACCGCGAAGCTGCCGGACGCGGCTCCGGCCCTGACCGTGACCTATGCGCGGTCCGCGCTGCAGAAGGCGCGGCTGCAGTTCATCGATCCCGTCGCCTTCTGTGAGCAGTGCGGCGGCAGCTTTGGAGCGTGAGACGATGGCCAAGGCGATCAAGACGAACGTGATGCGCCAGCTGGACGCGCACAAGATCCCCTATGAGACGCGGGAGTATCCGGTGGACGACGAGAACTTCGACGGGATGCTCGTGGCCGCCAAGACCGGCCTGGACGCCGACATGGTCTATAAGACGCTGGTGCTGGTGGGCGACAAGGGCGCGCACCTGGTGTGCGTGATCCCCGTGGCGCGGGAGCTGGACCTGAAGAAGGTCGCCCGGGCTACCGGCCACAAGAGCGTGGCCATGCTCCCGCTGAAGGAACTGCTGCCCCTGACGGGCTACATCCGCGGCGGCTGCAGCCCCATCGGCATGAAGAAGCCCTTCCCCACCTGGATCGACGCCGCGTCGGCCGGCCTGGAGAGGGTCTCGGTGAGCGCGGGCCAGCGCGGCTGCCAGGTCATCCTGCGGGTGAGCGACCTGTGCGCCATGTGCGGGGCCAGGCCCGCGGACCTGTGCAGGGAAGAGGGCTGAGAAATGAAGAGACAGAAACGGATCCTTGCGCTCATCGTCGGGCTGCTGCTGCTTTCGACGACCGCCTCCGCGGAGATGGTCCAGATCAGGAGCTATCCCTTTGACAAGCTGGATCCCTCCGTCATCAAGATCCGGGATATGGATCGGTACATGATGGCGCCTGACAGATGGAAGGCGGACAGTGAGCTGACTCGGCGCACGATAAGCTATTTCGATACGGCGATCGCCGAACTCAAGAAGACGCATGATATCCCAGTCTATGTGTATCTTGTGGAAACAGTATGCTCTCACGCTTTCCGGGATGAGATCCCCTGGACCTTTCCGGCAGACACAGAGATGTATCAGATGCTGAAGAGCAGCCTGCACGCGGATGCTATCAGCCACCTGGAGATCTCCTCTGCCGAGCAGCTGTTCAGCTACTTTTATACCACAGACATGCACTGGAACTACCGCGGCTCCTACAGGGGTTATCTTGACTGTGCTCAGCTTCTCGGCATCCCGGAGGAGGAGCGCTACGTACCCACAGGAGAGAAGACCTTCCCGGTGATCTATAATGGCGCGCTTGCCAAGATACGGAACACAACGATCTCGCAGGAACAGTTCACAGTCTATACCTTCGATGATTTTCCCGATTATACCGCCTATGTCAACGGCAAGAAGAAGACCTATGATCATTACTCGTCTTACATGGCCGGAAAATATGAGTCCAAGAAGTATACGCCGCATTATGATAACTTCTATGGAGGAAACTACTCTTTCGTCGTGCTGGAATCTCAGCATACGGACGCGCCAGATCTGCTGGTGATCGGGAATTCTTTCACGAACCCGGTCAAAACATTGCTGGCTCATCATTACCACAGGGTGGTATGTGTCAATCTGTTCCAGTACAAATATGATGGGAGACAGTTCAGCCTGTCGAAGACAGTGGAGGAGTATGGCATCGATCAGATCCTCCTGCTGAGCGATATCAAGATGTATGCGTTTGAAGAAGTCAAGCCGCGTCCATGACAGCGGGAGGAAAAGAGGAACGAAAGAAATGAAAAGGTTGGTACCGGTGCTGCTGTGGCTGCTGCTCATGAGCCTGGCCTTCAGCTGCGTGGACGCGCTGGCCGAGGACACGGAGGCCCAGAATATCACCAAGAAGTGCACGATCAAGGTGAGCACGAACCAGAACTATCGCATCAGGATGACGGACGCGCACCAGACCTCATGCTGGCCCTGCCATTCGGGCGATGCCATCACCGTGAAGGGCCCGAAGGATGGCAGGCTGGTGCAGGGCTTCGAGATCGACTTCGCGAGCGAGGTGCCGACGGTCACGGTCACCGCGATGGACGGTGAGACGCTGGCCGTGTGGAACGAGCCCTACCGCAATGGCTATGTGGCGCTCTCCCATCCGTCAGACGGATTCACCATCACGCTGACCTATGAGGATCCTACGCTGAAGCTGCGCGTGAGCACGCTGAGGCTCTATGGCGAGGGCGAGCTGCCCGGGACCGTGCAGCGCTGGCGGATGATGGAGGGCAAGGCGGACCTGATGCTCATCGCCTGCCATCCCGATGATGAGCTGATCTGGTTCGGAGGTCTGCTGCCGACCTATGCCGGCGAGAAGCAGAAGAAGGTCATCGTGGTGAACATGTCGCCGGAGCAGGACGCGCGCGTGAACGAGCTGCTCGACGGCCTGTGGACCTGCGGCGTGCGGGATTATCCCGTCATCGGAACGCTGGCACCCATCGCGGGCTATTCCATCCGCAAGGTGCTGGACGGCTGGGGCGAGGACGGCTATCTCTATGTGACGCGGCAGATCCGCAAATATCAGCCCGATGTGATCGTGACCCACGATGTGGACGGAGAATATGGCCACGGCGCCCACCGCGCCACGGTCCGCATCCTCACCGACCTGCTCCCGGACAAGCTGGCGGACCCGACTTACGATCCCGAGTCCGCCGCGGAATACGGCACCTGGGTCCCGAAGAAGGTCTATCTGCACACGTGGCAGGAGGGCCAGATCGTGATGGACTGGCGCCAGCCGCTGGCGGCCTTCGGCGGTGAGACGAGCCTGGAGGTGGGCCGCCGGGCCTTCAAGAAGCATGTGTCCCAGCAGGACGGCCAGTATGCCCTGCAGACCTTCGGCGCCTACGACTGCCGCAAGTTCGGCCTGTACTATACCACCGTGGGCCCGGACGTGAAGGGCGATGACTTCCTGGAGAACATCGACTGACAAGACGCGAGAGCGTGGCGCTCAAGATCGGGGAAAGAGGAGACCTGACAGATGAAAAGATATGGACCGGCGATCCTGCTGCTCATGGCGCTGGTGCTCGTGCCGGTGTGCTGCCACGCGGCCGGGCTGAGCGACCTGCGCGTCTCCTGCAGCCAGGCCGAGAGCATGGACGACGTGCGCAGCGTCTCCTGGTATACGCAGCCGAGCGGCAGGAACGAGCGATACATCTTCCTCCCGGCGGAGGCGGACGCCTCGGACCTGCGGATCTGGCTCAAGGGAGCCGAGAGCGTGACCGTGGACGGCGTGGAGGTCAGGAGCGGCGACGCGATCGCGCTGGTGCCGGGCACGACCGTCAAGGTGGCGAGCGGCAAGAAGACCTATAACGCGCATGTGATGCAGGCGGGACAGCAGGGCAGCGTCTATCTGGCCCTGGAGTCGGGCACACTGACCAAGGTCGACAGGGAGCAGGTCGTGAACGGGACGGCGCTGGTGGTCGGCGCGGACGGGAACGTCTATACGGACCAGGCGATGCCCTCTTTCCGTATGCGCGGCAACGGCTCCGCGTACATGGTCAAAAAGTCCTATCAGATGAAGCTGGAGAGCAAGGCCGATCTTTTCGGCATGGGCAAGAGCAAGACCTGGCTGCTGATCAGCAATTACAAGGACTGGTCGAACGTGCGGAACATGCTGGTGTATGAGATGGCAAGGTACGCGGGACTCGCCTATACGCCGGAATGTGTTTATGTCAATGTGTATATCGACCACGAGTACAGGGGCCTGTATCTGCTCTCCGAAAAGCTGCAGGTGTCCTCGAGCCGGATCGACCTGGATGACCTGCAGAAGGAGATGGAGGAGGTCAACTCCGAGCCCCTGTCTTCATATCCGACGGTCGAGCAGACCCATCTCGCCGCGGCGGGCAAGGGCCGCTGGCAGGATATCCCGAACGATCCGGAGGATATCACAGGGACCTACCTGATGAAGATCGAATTGAACAAGCGCTTCAGCTACCGAAAGTATCTGGATGAACCGGCTTATTCGACGAAGAGGAAGATCAGCTTCCTCTTTAAAGAGCCGAAGTACATGTCCAAGACGGAGTATACCTACATCACTTCGCTGCTCCAGTCCCTGGAGGACGCGATCTTCGCGGATGACGGCGTCGACCCGACGACGGGCAAGCATTATACCGAGATCGCGGACTTCGACAGCCTGGTATTGAAGTATATGCTCGAGGAAGTATCGGCCAATTATGACGGCTCGCTGTGCAGCCAGTACTTCTATAAGCCCAAGGACAGCGTGTCCGAAAAGATCTATGCCGGGCCGGCCTGGGACTATGACTCCAGCTGGGGCGCTTATCTGCCGAACGGTCAGTCGAAAAAGATGATGAACTCGCTGTTCGTGGCGGGCGAGAAGCATTACGCCTGGTGGGCGGCGCTGTATCGTCGGTCGGAATTCGCGGCGGCGGTCAAGGAGAAGTGGAAGACGACCTACAGCCACGCGATGGCGATCATCCTGGGCGAGGAGAAGGACCCCACCGGCACGCTGCAGTCGATCGACGAGCTGGTGGAGGAGATCGCGGCCTCGAACGAGATGGACTATATCAAGTGGCCCTACCACAGGACCTCGGGCAACAAATGCTACGGCGGCAAAGAATTCAGCGATAACCTGAACTACCTCAGGCAGATCGTGACCATGCGCAGGGACTACCTGAAGAGCGTGTGGGAATGAGCGCCTCATGGAGGGCGCGCGGTCCGGACCTCTCGAAAATGGAGAGGCCCGGATCCTTTTTGACTATTTTTCATTTTGACTATTGACTTTCTTTGACCTTCGTGCTAATATACAGTCACGGACCCGAGAGGGGCCGCCGGACCGGGAAAGAGCCCGGGACGCCATAGAAGATATGAAGCAACAGGAGGAAAGATATTATGTTTATGATGATGCCTTATGCCCATGAGATCCGCAAGCCCATGATGGATATGTTCCACGATTTCTGGGGCCCCGCCGACCGTCCCATGCCCAGCTTCCGCGTGGACGTGAAGGAGAACGAGTCCGGCTATGAGCTCAAGGCCGACCTGCCCGGCGTGAAGCAGGAGGACATCGACATCGCCGTGAACGACGACACCCTGACCATCTCCGCCGACTTCGGCACCGAGGAGAAGGGCGAGCGCCAGGGCTACACCTGGAGCGAGCGCCGCACCGGCCGCTTCAGCCGCTCCTTCGGCCTGGAGGGCATCCGCCAGGAGGATATCACCGCGGCCTATCAGGACGGTGTGCTGACCCTGAGCCTGCCCAAGGCGCAGAAGGTCGAGCCCGGTGTGCGCCACATCGCCATCGGCGCGCCGGTGACCGAGGTCGTGAGCGGCCAGACCATGTGACCGGGAGCTCACAAGGGAGCGGGGGACGCGGGAGCACCTCCGCTCCTTTTTTTCGCCGAAAAGGCGGGATAGCGCCCTCCATCTTTCCGTTCCGACTGTTTATCGGACGGGGAGAAATGAGTATCATCACAAGTGTTGACGGGAGATACCCGCCGAGGAACAAGAAGCACCAAGAGTGCATGGAGGATGTTAGACTATGAAGAAGCTCGTGAAGGTCGTTTCCATCGTTGCCGCCCTGGCCCTGACTGTCGGTATGCTGACCGGCTGCCATGTGAGCGCAAGCTCCAGCTCCGAAGACTCCCTGACCCGCAATGGCGTCACCCGCACCGAGACCACCGTGACCGAGAACGGCAAGACCACCACCACCGTCACCTACACCGACGCTGATGGCCATCAGCTCTCCGCCGAGGAAGGCGAGGCTGCCATGAACGGCACCACCGCCACGGCCGAGCCCGCCGCCGAGACCGCTGCCGAGAACGAGGAGCCCCAGAACGTGACCGCGTCCTTCAGCTTCAGCAACCTGACCGGCCGCGCCATCAAGAGCCTGTATATCACGATCGAGGACCATGACAACTGGGGCGAGGACCTGCTGGCCGCCGGCGGCGAGCTGCCCGATGAGACCAAGCGCTCCTGGGAGGACTGCTTCACCTACACCGTGGGCCGTACCTGGAAGATGGCTGTCCAGTTCGCCGACGCGGACCCGGATACCGCGACCATCTTCAGCGACCTGCACTTCGATACCGCGACCGATCCCCTGGACCTGAACTACACCATCCAGCCCAATGAGAGCGGCGACGGCTACACCCTGACCCGCGAGTGAACGACTCGGGCCGCTTCCTATCCTGCCTTTCCCGAAAGGGGAAGGCCTTTTCTGTCCCATCGCTCCATACAGATGGAAGCCCTGGCAAAAGAACTGCCAGAAAATAAAAATTTTTTTCAAAACGCGGCAGGGATCCGCAGGGGGACCGTCGAAATATATCATCACAAAGACAGAGAGAAGAAAGATAAGCAAGATAGAGGCAGAGGACAAAGAAAGGAGGCGCCTCCGTTGAACTGAAGCATCAGGTACCAGGGCACCCGGTGACAGGCCATCAAGGACCGAACGAACGTCATGCGTCCCAGATCCCCGGAGGATGATCGAAGGCATCGAAGCAGAGCCCGATCCCCGGACAGAACACGATCGGACCAGACCCGCAAGGCACGAGACCGGAGCCCGGCATGAGCCCGACCCCTGAAGCCAGACACGGAACACCACGACCGACCACAAGGCCTGAAAGGATGTGTCTCCTATGCAGCACCGCTGCGGAAAGCCTCAGCCCCGCTGAAGCAGGACACATGACCAGACCGATCGTTGAGCTTGAAAGGATGTGTCTCCCATGGAGCAGCATCGTGAGCGGCCCGCTATCTGAACGAACTCGGAGAGTCCCAAGCTCCTGAGCGTGAGAGGCGCGGCCGCTTTTCGTTCCCCCGAATGAAAGGCAAAGGAGCACAACGATATGAAGACCATCATCACTGCGAGAAATATGTCCGTGACCCCCGCCATCGAAGAACGCATCGAAAAGAAGACCCGCGCGATGTCCCGTTATCTTCCGCAGGATACTGAGCTGCAGATCCGCATGAAGAAGGAAAAGAAGGGCATGCGCCTGGTCGAGATCACCGTTCCGCTGGGCAACAATGTGATCCTCCGCTCGGAGGCGTCTGCTGAGAACGACCTGTTCATCGCCATCGACCAGGCTCTGGTCAAGCTGGAGAAGCAGATCCACCGCCATCGTACCAAGCTGGACAAGCGGCTGCGTGAGGGCGCATTCGACCTCCCGGCTCCCGAATATATGGACGAGGAGGAGCCCGCCGAGGAGGGCGCGCCGCAGATCGTCCGCAGGAAGACCTTCCCTGTGAGGCCCATGAGCGAGGAAGACGCCATCATCCAGATGGAGCTGCTGGGCCATAGCTTCTTTGCCTTCGTGAACATGGACACCAACGCGATCAACGTGCTCTATACCCGCAAGGACGGCAGCTTGGGACTGCTGGAGCCGGAAGCGTAAAGGAAAGACACGGGAACGACAAAAGCAGGATCGACCGGCCTCCCCGCCGAGAAACAGGCGGGGAGGCCTTTTTGAAGTATGTACAGACGATCGGCGATAAGGCTTGACAGGCTGGACGAAGGGTGATAAGGTCATGAAAAGTAAGGCTCGTTCGAGGAAGGAGCCGGAGGAGGGATATCGATGCGTCGATCTGTGGTGCGTATACTTCTGTTGGCCGTGCTTTGTGTGTGCATGGTCACGATGGCTGTGGCCGAAAGCTGGGTGTGCCCCAATTGCGGCTATGTGATGAACGGCGAGGCGACCGAAGAGGCCGAGACTGCCGAGACGCCCGAGGAACAGCCCGAGGCTGAGGAGAGCGCTGTCGAAGAGACCGCTGTGCCGGAATATCAGGACGAGAGCAGCGTGGTGGTCAGCAGCTAGATCAGCGTCAGCAAGGGCATCGTCAAGATCACCTGGACGGATGACCAGAACAATGGCCCCTATGATGTATATTATGATAAGGGCTATGGCACCGGAAAGGAGAACTGGTGCTTTGCCGCCTTCAACATCACCGGCAAGAGCTTCTACTTCGGCAAGGATTATACGGACTATCTGGTCCCCGGACATTCCTACAGGATCCGCGTGCAAGACGCTCAGTGGAAGTGCTCTTATGCGGTGATCGAGGTGCCTGCTGTCAAGAAGGAGTTCAAGAGCGGCAAGTATACCGCCGATACGATCTCCTCCAGCATCGGACTGCAGTATAAGGCGGCGGACTCCTTCAGCAGTGAGTACAAGACCAAGAAGACCTTCAAGGCCGCCGAGATGAAAAAGAACATCCAGGAGGCTGGAGATACCTACTGCATAAGCTATAAGCTGAAGTACTCTTATGGCAAAGGAAAGTATTTCCCGTGCAGTATCACGATCACCGCGCCGAACGGGTATGCGGACAGCGTGTACTCTTCGTCGTATGGCCTGTGGATCTACAGAAAGTATACTTCCGAATATACGATGGGGAGCAGCTACTTCAAGGACCTGCTCACGCTGTATGATGAGATCCCCACGGGCAAGTACACGGTGCGCCTCTACCTGTAGGGGATGCTGGCGAATACCGCTACCTTTAATGTGAAGTGATGAGGCTGCTGCCTGGGGCAGCCCGGCTCCGGTCGGGCTGCTTTTTCCATGAAAAGATCTGGGAGATGTCCTTTTCGGCCGATCTTCCTCATTGCAAAGACAAGCCATCTATGATATACTATACGCAAGGAAGTCTGTCGGCCGTTCTTTTGGCATGGCAGATGACTGCATGCTCTATTTAAAGGAGGAGTTCCCTATGAAGAAGTTCATCGCCCTCGCGCTGGCGCTGGTGATGGTGCTGGGCTGCACCGCCGCGTTTGCCGAGAAGACCCTGGTGTACGCCGAGGTCAACCCCGCTGACACCGTCGTCGGCCAGACCGCGACCGCGTTCAAGACCAAGCTGGAGGAAGTCTCCGGCGGCGAGCTGAAGGTCGATATCCAGTTCTCCGGCGTGCTGGGCACTGAGGCCCAGATCCTGGACGACCTGGCCATGGGCGGCGACTCTGTCGACCTCATGCGCATCTCCGCTTTCGCCCTGTCCAGCTACGGCTGCCCCAAGGCGACCCTGCTGTCCCTGCCCTACACCTTCGTGAGCGGCGAGCATTTCTGGAACTTCGCCACCTCCGATCTGGCCCAGGAGTTCCTGCTGGAGCCCACTGAGTCCGACAACATCCCCGTGCGTGGCCTGTTCTACTTCCATGAGGGCTTCCGTCACTTCTTCTTCAAGAAGGAAGTCACCTCCGTGGCCGACCTGGCCGGCATGAAGATCCGCGTGTCCGACGACCCCGTGATGAACGGTCTGGTCAAGGGCCTGGGCGCCATCCCCACCGTGGTGTCCTTCTCTGAGCTGTACTCCGCTCTGCAGACCGGCGTCGTGGATGCCGCTGAGCAGCCCACCACCAACTACAAGTCCAACGCCTTCCCCGAGGTCGCTCCCTACCTGTGGATGGACGGCCACACCCTGGGCGCCGCTCAGGTCATCATCCGCGAGGATTGCTGGCAGTCCCTGTCCGAGCAGGAGCAGGCTTGGGTGAACGAGGCCTGTGCCTATGCCGGCGAGTTCGCCCGCGGCCTGGTCGACAGCGCCGAGGCTGAGGTCCTGGAGGGCCTGGTGGCTGACGGCTACCATGTGATCGAGGTCTCCGCCGAGGAGAAGGCCCAGCTGGCCGAGATGTGCTCCGACATCGTGACGCAGTACACCGCCGGCTACGAAGATCTGTATGCTCAGATCGTGGCCATGCAGTAAGCGCTGACGAGCCTCCGGGGGATACAGGGATCTCCCTGTATCCCCCTCTTTTCGATCCCGTGCCCGGTCGTGGACGCGGGCTCATGATCCCGGCCCCGGAGCCGAAGCTGCCGCGGGGCCGCGATCACGAGCCCGGTCCGACCTCCCCTCATCCTGCCGACTGAAAGGAGTAGGACAGCATGCAAGAAAAACAGCTCCCTGCCTTCTTCAGGACGATGGACAAGATCAAGCCCGTCTACGACTGGGCCTATAAGATCTTCATGTTCATCTGCAAGATCCTGCTGATCGCGGATATCGTCCTCACCTGCATCGCCGTGGCCGCGCGCTACATCGCGGCGACGGGCCTGGTGCTGGATACCTCCTGGTGCGAGCAGATCGTGCTGACCTGCATGATCTATATGGCCGTGCTCTCCGCGGCGCTGGCCATCCGCAAGGGCTCCCACATCCGCATGACCGCGCTGGATGCCAGCCTGCCGACGAACGTGGTCCGCGTGCTGGACCTCGTGGCCGACATCGCCGTCATCGTGCTGGCCATCGTCATGATCGACTATGGCTTCCAGGGCGCCTTCAAGCAGATGAAGAACAACTATGAGTCGCTGGTCTGGCTGAGCCGCTTCTGGATGTATTTCCCCATCCCGCTGGCCGGCATCGCCATGATCGTGTTCGAGCTGGAGTGCGTCTACAACCATGTGAAGGCGTTCTTCCTGCCTGAGAAGAAGGAGGTGGCCTGACATGACGCAGAAGAAGACCTCTCCGGTCGCGTTGCTGCTGGTCCTTCTGTTCACCGCGGCGGTGATCGTGGCGGCCATCGTGATCCCCGATATGCAGACGAAGGCCATCGTGGTGCTGCTGGGCGGCTTCCTGGCCATGATCCTGCTCCGCTTCCCGATCGCCTATGCCGTGGGCCTGGCCTCCGTGCTGTGCCTGGCGGTGCAGGGCAAGTCGCTCATCGCCGTCTCCGCGCAGATGGTGAAGGGCGTGTGGTCCTACTCCCTGATGGCCGTGCCCTTCTTCATCACCATGGGCGTGCTGATGGGCTCCGGCGGCATCTCTGAGAAGCTGATCGCCCTGGCCAACTCCCTGGTGGGCTGGATGCGCGGCGGCATGGCCATGGTGAACATCGTGGCCTCGCTGTTCTTCGGCGGCATCTCCGGCTCCGCCTCGGCCGATACCGCGTCGCTGGGCTCCATCCTGATCCCCATGATGGTGGACCAGGGCTACGACGGCGACTTCTCCACGGCTGTCACCATCACCTCCTCCTGCGAGGGCCTGCTGGTGCCCCCGAGCCACAACATGGTCATCTACGCCACCACGGCGGGCGGCATCTCGGTCGGTTCGCTGTTCATGGCCGGCTACCTGCCCGGCGTGCTGCTGGCGGTGAGCCTGATGATCGGCTCCTACATCATCTCGGTCAAGCGCAACTACCCCAAGGGCGAGCCGTTCTCGCTGAAGGGCTTCATGAAGCAGCTGGGCACCTCGATCTGGGCGCTGCTGGCGGTCATCATCGTGGTGGTGGGCGTGGTCGGCGGTGTGTTCACAGCCACCGAGTCCGCCGCTATCGCCGTCATCTACTCCCTCATCGTGTCGGTGTTCATCTACAAGGGCATGAACTGGAAGGGCGTGTGGAACAGCCTGGAGCAGTGCATCGATACCCTGGCCATCGTGCTGATCCTGATCGCCACCTCCTCTCTGTTCGGCTACTGCCTGACCCAGCTGCACGTGCCGGATCTGGCCGCCAACGCCATCACCGCCGTGTCGAGCAACCCGATCGTGATCGCGCTGCTGCTGAACCTGATCCTGCTGGTGCTGGGCTGCATCATGGACATGGCTCCCATCATCCTGATCGCGACCCCCATCCTGCTGCCCCTGGCCACCAAGATCGGCATCGATCCCATCCAGTTCGGTATCATGATCGTGCTGAACTGCGGCATCGGCCTGCTGACCCCGCCCGTGGGCTCGGTGCTGTTCATCGGCTCCGCCGTGGGCAAGGTGCCCATGGAGAAGGTCGTCAAGGCCACCCTGCCCTTCTATGCCTGCATGCTGCTGGCGCTGCTGCTGATCACCTTCATCCCGCAGATCAGCCTGCTCCTGCCGCAGCTGACCGGCTATACCCCCACCGGCGCCGGCGTCATCGCTACGCTGCTGGCGGGCGGCTGAGGCCCATCCCCGAACTGAAGGAGGTCCCCCGCAGACGATGCGGGGGACCTCTTTTCAAAGCTTGCGGGGAAGGCACGATCGTGATAGGTCGAGCCGGATACGCCCTTCTATCATACCGTGATGAAGGAAGGGGTGACGATCGCGGCATGATGCTGTCGGATAAGGAAAGACTGTGCTCAGCACCAACTGAATGCCGGAGGCTTCCCGCCTTGGGGAAGCCTTTTCAAATACCCCCGATCGTGTTATGATAAGCAGGCGGGACATTGCCCGCGAAAAGGAGCCTTATGGACGATACGATCCTGATCCTGGCGTCAGCCTCGCCCCGGCGGCGGGAGCTGCTGCGGCTGACCGGCCTGCCGTTCCAGATCGACGTGGCCGATGTGGATGAGCATATCGAGCTCGGCGCGCGCGAGGCCGTGCGGGAGCTCTCACGGCGGAAGGCACTGGCCGTGGCGGCGCGGCATCCCGGCTGTGTGGTGCTGGGCTCGGACACGCTGGTCGCCATCGACGACCGGCCCTTGGGCAAGCCAAAGGATGCGGAGGACGCCTGCCGCATGCTGCGCCTGCTCTCAGGGCGCACACACCAGGTCTATACCGGCGTGACCGTGGTGGCCGCGGACGGCATGGTCTATACCGACGTGGATGAGTCCCATGTCACCTTCGATACGCTGGACGAGGAGACCATCCGCGCCTATGTGGCCACGGGCGAGCCGCTGGACAAGGCCGGGGCCTACGCGGTGCAGGGCATCGCGGGGCTGTGGGTGACGGAGGTGCGCGGCACGCCCTCCGGCGTGATCGGCCTGCCGCTGCCGCTCACACGCAGGCTGCTCACGGCGGCCGGACTGAAGATCTTGGGATGAGGTGACACAGATGCGTCGATGGATCCTGATGGCGCTGCTCCTGGCCATGCTGCTGCCCGCGAGTGCGCTGGCGGCCGCCAAGCTCGAGACGCTCTATGTCTCGGTGGGGCAGCATGAAGACGGTGGCGAGCTGCCGGCGGACGCGGCGGCCTGGTATAAGGGCAGCAAGGGCTATTACCTGCTGCTTCCGGGCGTCAGCTCGCTCTCGGAGGCGCGCGTGTGGTATACCGGCACGGCCGAGAGCATCACGATCGACGGCGCGGCCTATCACAGCGGCGACCGCCTCCCCGGCCTGCGGGACGGCGCCGTGCTGAGCGTGGACAGCGGAAAGAAGAAGTACAGCGTGACCGTGATGCAGGGCTCCTCCATCGGGGCCATGTTCATCAGCACGACCTCCGGCAGCATGAAGGAGATCGACCGCACCAAGCGTTATAAGGAGGCGGGCTCGCTCTATCTGCTGGAGCCGGACGGCTCGGTGGGCTATGACGGCGGGCTGGACTATGTGAAGAAGCGCGGCAACACCTCCTCCGTCCTGCCGAAGAAGAACTACTCCATCAAGCTGAGCGAGGGCACCAGCCTGGAGGGCATGGGCAAGGCGAAGCGCTGGGTGCTGCAGGGCAGCTACCGCGACCATAGCCAGATCCGCAACCAGATCGTGTACAGCATGGCGAAGTATGTGGGCATGAAGTACACCATGGACGTGGCCCAGGTGGATGTCTATTTCGAGCATGAGTACCACGGTACCTATCTGCTCACCGAGAAGATCGAGGTGGACGACGACCGCGTCGACATCGACGACCTGGAGAAGGCCACCGAGGCGGTGAACGACGCCCCCCTCGATTCTTATCCCACGGTGGGCTACAAGACCGCCAAGAAGGGCCGCTACAAGGCCTACGCGATCCCGAACGACCCCGAGGACATCACCGGCGGCTACATCATCGAGTATGAGAACATGACCGACCGCTACAAGAGCGAGGTCTGCGCCTACCGCACCACCCGCGGCAAGGTGCTGCTGATGAAGGCCCCATAGATCGTGTCATAGGCGCAGATGAAGTACATCTCGTCCTTCATGCAGGGGTATGAGAACGCCATCTTCGCCTCGGACGGCATCGACCCGGATACCGGCAAGCACTACTGGGAGTTCGTGGACTTCGACTCGCTGGTGCTGAAGTACATGCTGGAGGAGGTCAGCATGAACTGCGACGGCAACGCCTCCAGCCAGTATTATGTGAAGCCCTCCGATAGCGAGAGCACCGTGGCCTACGCCGGCCCCGCCTGGGACTACGATACGACCTTCGGCGATTTCGCGGCCAAGGGCGATGAGCGCCTGCTGGATACCGGGCTGCTCATCCACGGCGCCGTGACCGGCGGCAGCTACTGGTGGCCGCAGCTCTATAAGAAGACCGAGTTCCTGGAGGGCGTGAAGCGGATGTGGTCCTCCCGCTACAGCCACGCGATGAAGATCCTGCTGGGGGAGGAGAGCGACCCGCTGGGCCGCCTGCTCTCGGTGGACGAGTATGCCGCGGCCATCTCGAAGAGCGCCGCCATGAACTTCATCCGCTGGCCCATCTACCGCAAGACCGCCACCTCGGTGAACCGTGCCGACTGCGGCGCGACCTTCGAGGCGAACCTGACCTACCTGAAGAACTTCATCCAGAAGCGATACGACTTCCTGCAAAAGAAGTGGGGCAACTGAAAACAGGGTCGCCGACGGGCGACCCTGTTTTTATGCGTTCTTTCGATGCCATCATACCGCGATCCTGCGGTAATAGGCCAGCAGGTTCCCGCCCATGATGCCCTCGATGGCGGCTTCGGGATAGCCGTGGCGGCGCAGCGCGGCGGCCAGGTTGCCCAGATCGCCGGGATGGCGCAGATCTGTGGGGGTGGTGCCGATGCCGTCGAAGTCGGAGCCCAGGCCCACGATGCCCTCGCCGCCCATCTGGCAGATGTGGTCGATGTGCTGAGCGATGGTCTCGCAGTCGGCCGTGCCGCTCTCGGAGAGGAAGCTGGGGTAGAAGTTGATGCCCACATAACTCCCTTCGCGGATCATCAGCCGCAGCTGATCGTCGGTCAGGTTGCGGAAGTGGTCGCACAGGGCGCGGCAGCAGGAATGGCTGGCCAGCGGGGGACGGTCGGTCTTCAGGAAGATATCATAGAAGCCGGCCTCGTTCAGGTGGCTGGTATCGGCCGCGATGCCCAGGCGCTGCATCTCGCGCACCACCTGCACGCCATAGGCGGTCAGGCCCCTGGTGCTGCCGCCCTTGGCCGGGGAGCCGATGCTGTTCTCATTGTTCCAGGTGAGGGCGGCCATGCGGATGCCGCGGCGGCGCCACACCTCCACCTGGGCGATGTCCTTGTCGAACACCTCGCAGCCCTCGATGGAGAGCATGAAGGAGAGCTCGCCCTCCTTCGCCTCACTGGGGTCGTCCACCTGCTTCAGCCCGGCGGCCGTGAGCACGGGCACCGCGCCGTATTCCGCGGCGGCGATGCCCTCATAGTCACCGGCGAGGCCGTCCCGGCCGCTCCACAGCGCGAAGGTCTGCAGCGTCACGCCGCCCTGGGCCAGGCGCTCGGGGGTGATCATCAGGTCCTTCCAGGTCTCATGCTTCCAGCCGATGGAATACAGCGTATCGGAATGCGTATCTGCGATGAACATGCCGCGCCTCCGTCACTCCAGCTCCTCGCCGTTCTCGATGGCGGCGATCATGTCGATGCGGCGCTGGTGGCGTCCGCCCTCGAACTCGGCCTCCAGCCACTCGCGGGCGATCATCTTGGCCAGCTCGGGGCCCACCACGCGGGCGCCCATGGTCAGGATCTGGGAGTTGTTGTGCATCTTGCTCAGCTTGGCGCTGTAGGGGTCGGAGCAGGTGCACACACGGATGCCCTTCACCTTGCTGGCCGCGATGCCGATGCCGATGCCGGTGCCGCAGATGAGGATCCCGCGGTCGCATTCGCCGCTCGCCACGGCCTTGGCCGCGCGGTAGCCGAAGATGGGATAGTCGTCATTGCGGTCGGGGTCGTTGTTGCCGAAGTCCTTGTAGGTGAGGCCCATGCTGTCCAGCAGGCCCATGATCTGCTTCTTCAGCTCGATGCCGGTGTGGTCACATGCCAGTGCGATCATTTTCTTCATCCTCCTGTCAGCGCGCCTGTTCGCGCTTTGCTTTCCTTTGCTTGTATGATATAATACAACAACGCGGTGCGTTCCGCAAGGGAAAGATGACGCGCCGCCCGGAGGTCCCCATGGAACCACATCACTGCAGCCTGTGCCATATCGGCCTGAACCACATCTCGGTCAGCCGCGGCGGGCAGGAGCTGCTCCACGATATCTCGATGCACATCCACTGCGGCCAGCTGACCGTGCTCATCGGCCAGAACGGCGCCGGCAAGACCACGCTCGTCCGCACCCTGCTGGGCGAGCTGCCGCACACCGGCTCCATCCACCATGCCGACGGCCAGGGCCGTGAGCTCTCGCAGATCCGCACGGGCTATGTGCCCCAGCATCTGGCCTTCGATCATGAGATGCCCATGACGGTGGAGGACTTCATGGCCTCCGCCTTCTCCCGCCGCCCGGTGTGGACCGGCGTGAGCAAAAAGACCCGCGCCCAGGTGCTGGAGGCCCTGCGCGATGTGGACGGCGAGGCCCTGCTGCGCCGCCCGCTGGGCCGCTGCTCCGGCGGTGAGCTGCAGCGCGTGCTGCTCGCCCTGGCCATCCACCCCACGCCCGACCTGCTGGTGCTGGATGAGCCCGTCTCCGGCGTGGACCAGAACGGCCTGCAGATGTTCCTGGATACGGTCGTGCACCTGCGCGGCACCCATCACATGGCCATCCTGCTGGTGAGCCACGACCTGTCGCTGGTGCGCGAGTATGCCGACCATGTGGTGCTGCTCGACAAGACCGTGCTCTGCCAGGGCCCGGCCGACTTCGTGTTCTCGTCCCCGGAATTCGAGCGGGTCTTCGGCCACGGAGAGGAGGCGCAGGCATGATGGAAGCCCTGTATCAGCTGCTGGACGCGCTGCTGCCCATCGAGGCGCTGCGCTTCAGCTTCATGAAGAACGCCTTCCTTGCCATCCTGCTGGTCACGCCGCTGCTGGGCTTGCTGGGCACCATGACCGTGAACAAGCAGATGGCCTTCTTCTCCGACGCGCTGGGCCACAGCGCTCTCACCGGCATCGGCCTGGGCATCATGCTGGGCGTCTCCAGCGACCTGGTGAGCATGCTGGTCTTCGGCATCGTGTGGGCGCTGCTGCTGTGCTGGCTCAAGCAGCACGGCTCCTCCTCCACCGATACGGTCATCAGCGTGTTCTCCTCCACCTCCATCGCGGCGGGCCTGCTCATCCTCTCCCGGGGCGGCGGCTTCGCGAAGTATTCGTCGCTGCTGGTGGGCGATGTGCTGGCCGTGACGCCGCAGGACCTGCTCTGGCTGCTGCTGGCGCTCATCGCCACCCTCGTCCTGTGGGCCGTGATGTACAACAGCCTGCTGCTCACCAGCGTGGAGCCCTCGTTGGCCCGCAGCCGCGGTGTGCATACCTGGGTCTGCGAGGCTGTGTTCATGGTGCTGGTGGCTGTGGCCGTCATGCTGGCCATCCGCTGGGTGGGCGTGATGCTCATCAACGCGCTGCTCATCCTGCCGGCTGCCGCCGGGCGCAGCCTGGCGAAGAGCTGCCGCCAGCACGCTGTCTTCAGCGTGATCATCGCGCTGGTGTGCGGCATCGCCGGCCTGCTGTGCGCCTATGCCTGGGATACCTCAGCCGGCGCCGCCATCGTGCTCTTTGCGGCCGCGGTCTACGCCGTCAGCGTGCCTGTGGGCGCGCGGCTCAAGAAATAAAGCGAGGGAGGTGACCGCGTTGACCCGCATCATGATGGTGCTCTCGGCCCGGGACTGGGCCACGGCAGCCCAGTGCATCGACAGCGCCCGCAGGAACGCGGCCGACACCGCCGCCCTCGGCTTCAGCCTCTCGCTGGACACCGAGCCCACCGAGGACGACCGCCGCGAGATGGAGGAGCTGGGCTCCTCGCTCTTCCTGGTGCCGGGGCTCACCCCCTGGGAGGACATGGAGCTGCTCTGGCAGGGCGACGGCTGCGTGCTCGCCGGGCATGCCGCCATGCGCTTCTCCCCGAACTGGGACCGGGAGCTGCTGCGCGCCCTGCGCTGGTGCCAGAAGGCCGTGAGCCAGCGCAGCGTCCTCACCGGCTATCTCCCGCGCCAGATCGACCCGATCGACGCGGTGTATCCCGTGGCGGCCGAGCGCATCGACCGCCGCGACCAGCTGCATTTCCGCCGCGGCACGCCCCTGCGGTATGCCGTGCATCCTGTACCCAGCGCCTTCCTGCATCCAGCCTTCTGCTTCGCGCCCGCGGCCTTCTTCCGCGCGGTGGCGCGCCGCGGCGGGCCGACCTTCCTGGCGGCCTATGCCGAGCGCTGGGACATCTACACCCTGCACCGCCCCGTCATCCACATGCTGGCCGACAGCGATGTGCCCCTCGTGTCGCTGCGCGGGCTGGAGGAGCACCCGGGGCTGGACCGCTTTGAGGCGCGCACCGGCGTCCATGTGGCCCAGCGGCGTCTTTCGCCCCGGGCCGAGTGCGGCATCATCACCACCGATATGTCCTTCGAGTCCCGGGTGCCCATGGCCACGCGTGTGCAGGAGGCCCTGCGCGACCTGGACAACCGCGTCACGAAGATCGACCCGCTGTGCGTCACGGCGTGGCTCACCCTGCCGGACGTGAAGCTGGATGAGCAGCGCATGATCCGCTTCCGCCGCATGTGCGCCATGAAGAACGTGCAGCTCGTGTGCTATGCCGATACGGCCAGCGCCGGCAAGATCGCGCTCTCCTTCCCGCAGGTGCAGGAGTACCGGCGCTATTATGGGCTGGACGTGCCCTCCGCCGCGGCCCGCGAGGATCTGCGGAACTATATCAAGCTCTGCAAGCCCTTCCTGCTGGCCCGCGCCGCGCAGAATTCCCTGCGCTTCAGCCACTATCTGTGGGTCGATTTCGATCTTCTGCACTATCCCGCCTATGAGCGCGCCGCCCTGGACTGGGAGACGATCTGCCGCGACCGCGTCATGATGGCGGTGGTGGACGGCCGGCCCGATACCAGCATGATCGCGGTCCCCCAGCGGCTGCTGGAGGACGTGTGCGGCGCCTTCACGCAGCTGATCGGCGAGGACCTGCAGAAGCACCTGCCTCTGCCCGAGGAGAAGGCCTTCTGGGTGCGGCTGATGCACCTGCATCCCGACTGGTTCGAGCTCGTGGAGCTGCCCGGCAGGAAGGAGCTCTTCACCCTCACCATGGCCGGGCGCGGGGAGGAGTTCCATACCGAGTGAGAGAGAACATGCGTATGAAAAAGAGGAGGCTCGTTCAGAGCCTCCTCTTTTCGCTGTGCCTTTTGCTTGTCTTACCGCGCGTAGCGGACCACACGATACTCATTGTCCATGTAGCTGTCCATGCCCGCGTTCTCGGCTTCGTTGCGGTGGGCAGCATGGACACCGGCACCCATCAGGATCACGATCGCGGCGACCACTGCATACATCATCATAGCTCTATCCTCCTGCGCTCATGCGCGTCGTTCAAATATCTTTCTGCATCAGGATGTTCATTTCATCCTCGATGCAGCCTTATGATAGCACATTTTCGGCCAAAATCAAGCGATTTCTGCAATTTTTCTTGCAGAATTTTTATGATCGCGTTCCTGCAAAGCGGGCCCGCGGAGAGGCTCCCGGGCGGCAAAAAATGCAGTTCCGCATACCAGATCTGCACTTTTTGGATACGATCGCTCTTTGGCGGGATAGGGGCCGCTAAACCGCCGGAGCTTCCCTTGATCCGGCCGGCCCGGCGTGGTATCCTTCAGCTGTACCCGGGAGCCGCCACAAGACCTGCCGAGCCCAGGCCCGGCTTTGAGATAAGAAAGGATGGATCACCATGCTCAAGCTCCACGCGATCGACCTCCACAATGTCAGCTTTGCCCTCGATACCTTCCACCATATCTTCTCCTGGCTGCCCCAGGACCTGGACCCCTACACCGGCACCCTGAAGGGCGAGCTGGACGTGCTGCCCTCGCAGTACTATCTGGTCTATGATGATGAGGCACTGGTGGGCATCACCGGCGAGTATCAGGTGCCCGGCGACCCGGAGAGCGCCTTCCTGGGCTGGTTCGGCGTGGTGCCGGAGATGCGCCGCGGGCACTATGGCTCCAAGATCCTGCGCCTGCATGAGGAGGAGCTGCGCCGCAAGGGCTACAAGTACTCCCGCCTGTATACCGAGGAGGTCAACAACGAGGCCACCTGTGCCTTCTATGAGCGCAACGGCTACACCGCCGAGCCCTACTTCAGCCCCGAGGAGCCCCAGATCCCGGCCGGGCTGATCCGCGTCTATTCCAAGACGCTGGGCGACTGGCCCCTGACCCCCTGGGGCGGCCGCAGCCTGCACCTGGTGGAGGAGGCCCGCATGATGTATACCGAGGACCAGCTGAAGGACAGCGCCCGCCTGATCAGCGAGATGCAGAACGGCGAACATAAGTGACCGTGACATGATGAAGGGCCCGTCTCTTCCCGGCAGCCTGCCGGAGAGGGGACGGGTCCTTTTGACATGGGCGGACGGCGCCGCGTTTGACCCAAACAGGAAAGATCTTTTCCCACAGATACAACTTTTTGGAAAAGATCCCTCTTGACAAGACCGAACACATGTTTTATAATGGCCACGAACGAGCGTTCGGAACTTTTGTTCGGGTGGTGACGGAGCGTGGCACGGGTCATCCTGCATGTGGACGCGAACAGCTATTACGCCTCGGTGGAATGCGTCTACCGGCCCTGGCTGAAGGAGAAGCCGGTCTCGGTGTGCGGCGATCCGGCGGAGCGGCACGGCATCGTGCTCACCAGCACCATTCCGGCCAAGCGGCGGGGCGTGAAGACCGGCATGGCCATCTGGCAGGCGAAGCAGGTGTGCCCGGAGCTCATCATCCTCCCGGCGGACTACGCGCTGTATGTCCATTTCTCCGGCATGATGCGCGCCATCCTGGAGGAGTACAGCGACCGCGTGGAGCCCTTCGGCCTGGATGAGAGCTGGGTGGACCTGAGCGCGCCGGACATGACCATCGAGGACGGGGCCCGCGCGGCGGACGAGATCCGGACGCGCGTCCGCGAGGAGCTGGGCATCACGGTGAGCGTGGGCGTCAGCTTCAACAAGGTGTTCGCCAAGCTGGGCAGCGATATGAAGAAGCCCGACGCCACCACGGTCCTGCCGCCGGAGAGCTTCCGCGGCCGCGTGTGGTGCCTGCCCGCGGCCGACCTGCTGTATGTGGGCAGCCGCACGGCGCGCAAGCTGGCGGACCTGGGCATCCACACGATCGGCGACCTGGCCTGCGCGCCATAGAGCGTGCTGCTGGGGCGGCTGGGGAAGAACGGGCTGATGCTCCGCGCCTTCGCGAGAGGGGAGGACACGTCCCCCGTGCAGCCCAGCGGCGTGGAGAGCCAGATCCGCAGCATCGGCAACAGCGGCACCGCGCCGCGCGACATCGTGACCCCGGAGGACGCGCGCTGCATGCTGTACCTCCTGGCGGAGAGCGTGGGTGCCCGGCTCCGGGAGCACGGCTTCCAGACGCGGGAGGTCTCGGTGAGCGTGAGGACCACCGAGATGCTGTGGGCGAGCCACCAGAGGGTGCTGCCGCGCTCCACCTGCCTCACCGGCGATATCGCCGAGGCGGCTTGCTCCCTCCTGGAGGAGCGCTTCATGGGCCTGCTGCCGCTGCGATCGCTGGGCATCCAGTGCGGGAGGCTCTCGCCCATGGGCGCGCCGGAGCAGCTGGACCTGCTGGGCGAGCAGGCGGCCCGCGACCGCGCCTGGCGGCTGGAGCTGGCGGCCGACGACCTGCGGCGGCGCTTCGGCCACCAGATCGTGCGGCGGGGCGTGGTGCTCACCGACGCGCTCTATGCCCGGCTGGATCCGAAGGAGGAGCACACCATCCACCCGGTGGCCTTCCTGAAGAAAGGATGAGAAAGGATGATGAGGAGCATGCTGGATATCCCTGAGATCGACCGCAGGCCCTATGGTCACAAGACCTATGTGAAGGTCCGCGCTGATTTCGACTTCGACGGCCGCGTGGTGCCGCTCAAGTTCCGCTCGGAGGACGGGGACCCTGTCCTCATCGACCAGATCCTGGATGTGCGCCAGGCAGCCTCGCTGCGCAGCGGCGGGCAGGGCACCCGCTACACCTGCCGCGCGGGCGAGAGGCTGTTCTTCCTCTTCCATGACCGGTGCAGCTGGTTCGTGGAGGCGTGCTGACCGCCGTGCCCTCCCGCGAAAATGCATGTGCGGATGAAAAATGAATCTTGCGGCACTTGTTTCCTGCATTTTTGCAAGGCAGATCTTGTATCTGTCTTGTTTTTTTGCGGCGAAATCGACCGAAAGAGTTGACGAAACTGCAAAGTGATGCTATAGTATGCACCATCGGTCCGGGGCGTGAGCCTCCGGGGACCGAGGGAAGAAAGAGAAGGAAAGAGAGAGGGAAAGAACATGAAGAAGATCCTTGCGCTCATGCTGGCCCTGCTGGTGCTGGCTCTCCCTGTCGCCTCCATGGCTGAAAGCTTCAAGATCGGCATCTTCGAGCCCCTGACCGGTGCCACCGCCGCCGGCGGCGCGCTGGAGAAGGAAGGCTTCGACCTGGCCAACGAGCTGTATCCCACCGTGAACGTGGGCGGCACCGAGTACACCATCGAGCTGGTGTACGGCGACAACAAGTCCGACCGTGCCGAGGCCACCCTGGCGGCCCAGTCCCTGGTCGAAAAGGGCGTCGTGGCCGTGCTGGGCTCCTATTCCTCCGGCTACACCATGGCCGGCGGCGAGGTGTTCGGCGAGGAGGGCATCCCCGCGCTGACCGCCACCGCCACCAACCCCACCGTCACCCTGGACTGCGAGTGGTATGCCCGCGTGTGCTTCATCGATCCCTTCCAAGGCACCATGCTGGCCAAGTACGCTGTGGAGCAGGGCTACACCAAGATCGCCGTCATGGCGGAGAAGGACTCCGAGTACGCCGTGGGTCTGGTGAACTACTTCCAGCAGGAGATGGCTGACCATCCCGAGATCACCGTCATCGATCCCGTGTACTTCATGAACAAGGATGAGGACTTCTCCGCGCTGCTGGGCAGCATCATCCCCCAGGAGCCTGACGTCATCTTCACCTCCGTGTCCTTTGCCGACAAGGCCGCGCAGATCATGAAGCAGGCCCGCACCCTGGGCTACACCGGCGCCTTCTTCGGCGGCGACACCCTGGATGCTTCCGAGCTGTTCAACATCGCCGGCGAGGCCGCTGTGGGCGCTGTGTTCTCCACCTTCTATGACGCCGCGCAGCCCGCGACCGAGAAGACCAGCGAGTTCCATGATGCTTTCGTGGCCAAGTACGGTGAGGAGCCCGCGGCTCCCTGCGTGATGGCCTATGACGCTTACCTGTGCATGCGCAACGCCATCGAGGTGGCCGGCTCTCTGGAGCCCGAAGCCATCCGTGAGGCCCTGTTCGCCACGAACGGCTTCGTGGGCGCGGCCGGCGTCATCACCCTGGACGAGAACCATGACGCCGTGCGTCCCGTGGTGTTCAAGGCTGTGCAGGCCGACGGCACCACCGCCTACGTCACCATGATCGAGCCCTGACCAAGATCCGGCAATGGGGCTGCGGGCCAGATGGCCGGCAGCCCTTTTCCGGCTTTGATGGGGCCCAACGACAGAAGCACTGGAGCGTGATCGAATGGACTTTTCCCGGGTACTGCAGACGCTGGTGGACGCCCTGAGCCTCGGCAGCCTTTATGCGCTGATCGCCATCGGCTACACCATGGTCTATGGCGTGCTGCGGCTGATCAACTTTGCCCACGGCGAGATCTTTATGATGGGCATGTACCTCGTGTTCTATGGCATCTCCATGTTCACCATGCCCTGGTACGTCACCTTCGTCCTCACCGTGCTGATCACGGCCGGCCTGGGCGTGCTGGCCGAGCGGCTGGCCTATCGTCCCCTGCGCACCGCGCCCCGCATCTCCAGCCTGGTGTCTGCCATCGGCGTGAGCTATTTCCTGCAGAACCTGGCCACGGTGATCTTCGGCGGCCGTCCCCTGACCTTCCCGGATATCCCGCTGTTCACCTCCGTGATGACCCTGGGCGGCGTGTATATGCAGCGCCTGTCCCTCATCGTGCCCGCCGTGACGGTCGTGCTGCTGCTGTGCCTGCTGTTCCTCATCAAGAAGACCCGCACCGGCATGGCCATGCGCGCCGTCTCGAAGGACTATGACGCGGCCCGCCTGATGGGCATCGACCTGAACAAGACCATCGCCATGACCTTCTTCATCGGCTCGGCGCTGGCCGGCGTGGGCGCCATCATGTGGGGCATGAAGTATACCCGCATCAGCCCCACCATCGGCTCGATGCCCGGCATCAAGTGCTTCATCGCGGCCGTGCTGGGCGGCATCGGCAACACCGCCGGCGCCGTGCTGGGCGGCCTGCTCATCGGCTTCATCGAGATCGTGGTGGTGGCCATCTTCCCCGAGCTCTCCGGCTACCGTGACGCGTTCTCGTTCATCATCCTGATCCTGGTGCTGCTGGTGAAGCCCACCGGCCTGCTGGGCGGAAAGGTCACGGAGAAGGTGTAAGCTATGAAGAAGAGCATGAAAAGAAAGTATCTGTAGATCAGCCTCACCCTTCTCCTGCTGGCGGGCCTGGCCTATGTGCTGTTCATGATCGACGGCCATTCCAGCAAGTATATCATCCGCATCACCAAGCTGTGCGCCATCAATGTGGTGCTGGCCCTTTCGATGAACCTGGTGCAGGGCTTCACGGGCATCTTCTCGCTGGGCCACGCCGGCTTCATGGCCATCGGCGCCTATGCCGTGGCCCTGCTCACCATCCCGGTGAAGAAGAAGGCCACCATCTTCATGCTGGAGCCGCTCATCGCGCCGCTGGACCAGCTGACGCTGCCCTTCTGGGCCGCGCTGATCATCGGCGGCCTGCTGGCGGCGGCCGCGGCCTTCATCATCGGCCTGCCCTGCCTGAGGCTGCGCGGTGACTACCTGGCCATCGCCACCCTGGGCTTCTCTTAGATCATCCGCATCCTGATCACCAACGCCCAGAGCCTGACCAACGGCGCCCAGGGCCTCAAGTCCATCCCGTCCACCAGCATCTGGTGGGCCTATGGCATCGCCCTGGCGACCATCATCTTCATCGCGCTGTTCATCTCCTCCAGCCACGGCCGGGCCCTGAAGGCCATCCGTGAGGACGAGATCGCGGCCGAATCGATGGGCGTCCCGCTGCTCAGGAGCAAGATGATGTCCTTCATGATCAGCGCGTTCCTGGCGGGCGTCGGCGGCGGATTGTATGCCAGCTATATCGGCACCATCGGCCCGGACGTGTTCCAGATCAGCCGCACCTACGATATCCTGATGATCGTGGTCATGGGCGGCATGGGCTCCATCACCGGCTCGGTGGTCGCGGCCTTCATCGTGACCATCGGTCAGGAGTGGCTGCGCGTGCTGGACGGCCCCATCACCTGGCTGCCCTTCTGGCCGGAGGACGGCGTGGCGGGCATGCGCATGGTGGTCTTCTCGCTGCTGCTGCTCATCATCATCCTGTTCTTCCGCAACGGCCTCTTCGGCAACCGTGAGGTCACCTGGGGCTCGATCGCCGACCGCCTCAGCGGCCTGGCTGGGCACAAGGAGAAGAAGGCGGCCCCCGCCGCGGCCCAGACCGAGGTCAGCCAGAGCCTGAAGGAGATCGACCGGAGCCTGAAGGAGATCAGCCAGACCCTGAAGGCGAAGGGCGAGATCCCGGAGGACGTCGGCCAGACCCTGAAGGAGATCAGCGCGACCCTGGAAGGGATCGGCGAGGCCTCGAAGGAGGTGGATGAGAAGCTATGAGCAACAAGATGCATGTCCTGAAGGTGGATCACGCCACCATGCAGTTCGGCGGCCTGATCGCTGTCAATGACCTGAACATGTATATCAACCCGGGCGAGGTCGTGGCCCTCATCGGCCCCAACGGCGCCGGCAAGACCACCGCCTTCAACATGATCACCGGTGTGTATAAGCCCACCAGCGGCCTGATCGCCCTGAACAACCAGAACATCACGGGCATGAAGCCCAACAAGATCGCCGAGAAGGGCATCGCCCGCACCTTCCAGAACATCCGCCTGTTCACCAACCTGACGGTGTGGGAGAACGTGGCCATCGCCCAGCATCTGCATCTGCATAGCACCTGGGTGGAGTCCACGCTGCGCCTGCCCCGCTACCGCAAGGAGAGCCGCCAGATCGAGAAGCGCACCGCCGACCTGCTGGAGTATATGGGCCTGTCGGACCTGAAGCAGGAGAAGGCCGGCTCGCTGCCCTATGGCCTGCAGCGCAAGCTGTAGATCGCCCGTGCCCTGGCCACCCAGCCCGCCCTGCTGCTGCTGGATGAGCCCGCCGCCGGCATGAACCCCTCCGAGGCCGAGGAGCTGCAGCACCTGATCCGCGGCATCCGCGACAAGTTCGATATCTCCGTGCTGCTCATCGAGCATCACATGGACGTGGTCATGGGCATCTCGGACCGCATCTATGTGCTGAACTTCGGCCAGCTGATCGCCAGCGGCACGCCCGAGGAGATCCAGAACGATCCCGACGTGATCGCGGCTTATCTGGGAGGTGACGACGATGATCCTTGAGCTGCAGGACCTGCAGGTGAGCTATGGCGGCATCCAGGCGCTGAAGGGCATCAGCCTGAAGGTGGAGGAGGGCCAGATCGTGACCCTGATCGGCGCGAACGGCGCCGGCAAGACCACCACGCTGCGCGCCATCTCCGGCCTGGAGAAGGCGAAGGCGGGCAAGATCCTCTATGACGGGACCGATATCACCGGCAAGCCCTCGAAGTACATGGTCGAGAAGGGCCTGGTGATGTCGCCCGAGGGCCGCCGCATCTTCCCCGATATGACCGTGCTGGAGAACCTGAAGATCGGCGCCTACCTCCGCCGCGACAAGGACCAGATCGCGAAGGACCTGGAGCATATGTACGAGCTGTTCCCCCGCCTGAAGGAGCGCAGCTGGCAGATGGCCGGCACCCTCTCCGGCGGCGAGCAGCAGATGCTGGCTGTGGGCCGCGCGCTGATGAGCAAGCCCCGCCTGCTCATGCTCGACGAGCCCTCCCTGGGCCTGGCGCCCCTGGTGGTGAAGGACATCTTCAGCATCATCCGTACCATCCGCGATGAGGGCGTGACCGTGCTGTTGATCGAACAGAACGCCAACGCCGCCCTGAAGGTGGCCGACTACGGCTATGTGATGGAGACCGGCCGCATCACCCTGGAGGGCACCGGCGCCGAGCTGCTGGTGGACCCGCAGGTGCGCGCCGCCTATCTGGGCAAGAAGAAGTAAAGCGGCCCGCCGCGAAGGCAGAGCATAAAAAAAGACAGGAAGGAGCTCCAAAGGCTCCTTCCTGTTTTTTGCCGTCTGTGTTATGATATCACTGCGCGCTCTCGCAGCGGAACCGCTTCCGCAGCTGCCGGACCACATGGAAGTAGCAGGGGAAGAGGAACGCGTCGGCGAAGACCCACGCGGCCGGGTTGCCCATGCAGGCGCCCACATAGCCGAAGGCCGGGACCGCCAGCAGCGCCACGCCGATGCGCGCGACCATCTCCATCACGCCGGCGATCATCGCCACGCTGGTGAAGCCCATGCCCTGGATGGTGAGCCGCACGATGTTCACGAAGAGCAGCAGGACATAGAACGCCACGATGATCTTCAGGTTGATGAGGGCCATATCGATGACCTGCGTCTCGGCGGCATCGAGGAAGAGGCCGATCAGCTGCCGCCCGAAGAGCCAGACCACCGCGTTGGCCAGCAGCGAATACACGATGCCAAGGATGGCCGCGGCCTTCAGACCCTGACCCACGCGGTCCATCCGCTTCGCGCCCACGTTCTGCCCGGCGAAGGTGGCCATGGTGGTCGCCAGCGCGTCGAAGATGCAGGCGAAGAACATGTGCACCTTGGCGCTGGCCGTCATGGCGGCCACGGCGGCCACGCTGATGCCGTTCACCGACCACTGCATGATGACCGAGCCGATGGCGGTGATGGAGTACTGCAGGCCCATCGGGATGCCGATGCCCAGCAGGTGCCTTGCGTAGGCCGGGCGGAAGCGGCGGTCGTCCTCGGTGAGGCGCAGGATGGGATAGCCGCGCACCATCACGATCACGCAGCCCACGCCGCTCACCAGCTGGCTGATGGCCGTGGCGATGGCCGCGCCCTGCACGCCCATGCCGAACACGATCATGAACAGCAGGTCCAGCGCGATGTTCACCAGCGAGGCCACCGCCAGGAAGATGACGGGGGTGCGGCTGTCGCCCAGCGCGCGCAGGATGCCGCCGGCCATGTTGTACAGCACGGTGACCGGGATGGCGATGAAGATGATGCGGATGTAGGCGATGGCGTCGCCGATGATCGTCTCGTCGGTGTCCATCAGCCGCAGGATGGCGGGGCAGAGCAGCGCGGTGGCCACGGCCAGCAGCACGCTGAAGACCGCGCCCACATAGATGGCGTTGGCCATGTGCCTGCGCAGGTCGGTCTCGTCCTTCGCGCCGAAGGCCTGGGCGATGGGGATGGACATGCCGGCGCACAGGCCGTTGCACATGCCCAGAATGAGGAAGTTGACCGAGCCCGTGGAGCCCACGGCCGCCAGCTTCTCGGCGCCCAGCACCTTGCCCACGATGGCGGTATCCACAAAGCTGTACAGCTGCTGGAACGCGAAGCCGAACAGCAGCGGCAGCGCGAAGCCCAGCACCAGCTTCATGGGGGAGCCGACGGTCATATCCTTGATGGTGTTCCTTGCCATATCATACCTCTGCGCGGAGGCACCGGGCGCGCCGGACGGCGGCCCTTCTTCCGCGATGAGGGTTATAGCACATTTGCCGCATGCTGACAAGAGGCTTCTGCCTGCAGGAGGATGAAGATGAAGATCACCCAGATCCTGAACGATGGCTGTGTCCATCTGAGCTGTGAGGTGTTCCCGCCCAAGCGCTTCGAGGGCCTTGGAGAGGTGAGGGCCGTGACCCGCGAGATCGCGGCGCTGCGGCCGTCCTTCATGTCGGTGACCTATGGCGCGGCGGGCAACACGCCCGGTCATACCCTCGCCATCTGTGACCGCGCTCAAAAGTTGAGAAAAAAGTGCGCATAAGATCGTGAGACCATAG